>Ga0209815_1000071_pt1 | contig 72589 bp, 63 predicted proteins | sample CoawatmetaG00DNA_FD_187507 | JGI IMG/M metagenome (GOLD analysis project Ga0209815, IMG submission 187507) | Marine microbial communities from the West Antarctic Peninsula - Coastal water metaG002-DNA (SPAdes) (version 2) | ecosystem: Environmental > Aquatic > Marine > Coastal ...
ATCTATTACTGGGGGGGCGGGGGGATTTTTTTCGGTTGATTTTGGTAAAGGGTCTTTTTTACAACCAGGACAAGCATGGTCAGTATTTTCATCGGCAAACGGCCACCAACAATCGCCACATATTATATGTGTCTTAGCACCTATTGGTCGTCTATCACAACTAATCGGTGTTAAAACGCTGTCTGTTTTTTTATCGCATATACAACATACATCCTTATTTCCTCCCTTATATTTTTTCTTGCGAATTCTTATATTTTTTCTACTTCTCATTCTTCTATATTTATTTGTTCGCTTTATTGCCCTCCTTTTACGAGTCGTTTTATTGCGACGACGGATTATACTTTTCATTTTATTAGTATAATACTATATAATAAAATGAGAAAATGATAATTTAAAACGGAACAAATTGTCCATTTCGATATATATATATATAAATTATGTTTTTATATCTTTGGCATCCTTTAACGACGTATGTTTTGCTAAGTTTTTTATAATTTTCTTGGTATTTTTTTCCGGATCACTACAACCAAATAGGTTTGAAACTATTTGATGATACTCATCACATTTTTTGCTACCACCTGTTCTAGCGGCTGGATATTTTTCAACCCATTCTTGCATATGCAATCACAAACCAACATCCTAATACCAAGGTTTCAATTCTAATTGTTTGAAAACACGGTCAGTTTGTTGAGGCAATTCAAGCGGAACGACTAAAGAACTCTGATCTTGCAAGTATTTCAAATACCCAATCGCTTCACTGTAAACATTCGGAACCGCATATTCCAAAACTGTCTGGTTTAGGCGCTTTATTTGACCTGCAATATTAGTGGGTTCGAAATTCGCATATTGGATAAACATGTGTCGCATAATAGTCTTTAACACATCCACATTTTGTGGAGCAATCACAAGTTGCTTATCGCCAGACATTTCATATACGCCCGCCCGAAGCCCATTTTGAACAATTTGCACATTGGCTGCAGAAAAAAAGGCGTCAGATAATGGTGTGCATTCAAAATCGCCATACAATGCATTTCGGTATTCAGTCGATTTATTCTTGACTGCAATCTTCTCATACATTTGAAACCGAGCATCGGGATTTTCGGGTTCAATAATATTCACACGTCCATTGTAGGGGGTTGTTAAATTCAAAATACTTGGACTTTGGCTGTTATATTTATCAGGATGGACAGACATGTTCTTATTATAAATCGATATAAAATACTTTTAGAGATTAATTGTGCAAACGTGATACTAAATCTATTTTCTCTCACATTCGATCTTAATCTGAGAACACTATTTTATCCGTGTAATTTATAATGGAAACTTTTCATTTAGTGGTATTATCTGTGGCCACCGTATTGCTAATATTGATTTTAATCTTAATCGGGCTTCTAATGGACAAGGGTGAGAAGAATTTGGCGTATCCTCCTTCATATGGGACGTGTCCCGACTACTGGACACTTTCTACCGATGGAAGTAAATGTATTATACCCACCTTTAAAAATGACCTAAATGTAGGAACTATATACGATAAGAACACGGAACAATTGACCCAATATGTAATTGGAACACCCGGATTTAGCTACGATAATTCAAATAATATAGTCACCAACTACATTGATTTTAATAATGACGGATGGACTGGAATATGCAGTAAAAAGGATTGGGCAAATACATTGGGTATTGTATGGGATGGTGTATCCAATTACAATGAATGTGATTAGACTAAAGCTTGCGAAAACGTCATTTCTTGACGACACATTGGACATGTGTCTTTACAGTGCGACGCGCAACCATTACATATAACGTGGTCACAAGGTGTAACAAATATATTTTCATTTGCAATGTCTTCATAACATATGGGACACTCGAATGATTTTTCAGTTTCCGCATAGCATTTGCGAATAATAGTCCGGTACGAATTCATAAAACCCGCATAATTTTGTTGAAATTCCGTTTTACACGCATCCACACGAGAATGTGCGTCGCTGATTTCTCGGTTCAAGTTATGGTTCATACGACTCATAAAGTCAATATAAGTCATGGTATGAACATCGTAATTGCGAAGACGACGTTGAAGTTCTTGATTTTGACGCTCAAGTTGCCCAACACGTTGTTCTAAAGAGGCTTCATCTTCAGGAAAAGGAATATGCGATTTGTAATATTGAACAATGATTTTGAAAACCACCTTTTCTTCATTGGCTTCGATTTCATGAAGTTTTAGAGAAGTGTGTGGTTTTTCATAGGGTTGAAATGTAGTGCGAAAGTTCTCTTCCATTTCCGCAATTTTAGCGGCATCGGGCAGTTCCTGTTGTTGAAGCACCTGGTTCCAGGTTAAAGAACGATCCTCTTCATTATAAACAGGCTCTGTATGAAACCACTCCTTATTTACAGTGATTTCATAACGCGCATACACATACCCCCTCAAATTCAGTTTTTCCGCTTCAAAATAAAATGGATAGGCGTCGAAGAATGTATGTAGCGCACGGCGGCAGCGTTGATCGCGTGACTTAGGCATATTATATTGTTTGTTGTATAATATAACAACTATTTTCTGAAATCAATTTTATTTATAAACGCCATTTTACAACATTCACTTGTATAAACAAAATTGAACGGCTTTTTCAAAATATATAGAAATAAACAACAAGTGAATATGAATTCAACAACAATGATTACAACAATGTCTCACGAGACGGAAACTGTGGCTGTGACTAGCCCGGAAACTGTGGCTGTGACTAGCCCGGAAACTGTGGCTGTGACTAGCCTGGAAACTGTGGCTGTGACTAGCCTGGAAACTGTGGCTGTGACTAGCCCGGAAACTGTGGCTGTGACTAGCCCGGAAACTGTGGCTGTGACTAGCCCGGAAACTGTGGCTGCTTCGATAAAACTCACAAAAAAGCAAAAAGAGGTAGATACTATGTTTAGTCCCGACGAACACGGATGTTCAGAATGGGTTTCTCGTGAGAAAATCGCTGAAAACAAGATGCTGGATTGGGGGAAAAATGGAGCAGCGAGACACGGCATTTATTTCGCAGACAAACGATATAATTGGGAAAAACAAGGAGAACAAAAAATAACAGCATTAAGGACAGTGGGATTTAGCGATGATCAGCTATATGGTGCTCAACGACCTATTCGAAAAGACATTCACGAATACCACAAACAAATGGGATGTGTGGTGTGTGGAAGTCGATCCGATCTCGTAACAGATCATAAAAATGATCTTTATAACGATCTAAGAGTCCTCGATGCAAAAGCACAAACAAATGACGATTTCCAATGTCTATGCAATCATTGCAATCTACAGAAACGTCAAGTATCAAAGAAAACAAAGGAAATTGGAAAGCGCATTGGTGCAATGACTATTCCCTCCCTCGCGATCTTTGGTATTGATTTTGTAGAAGGCGATGATTCATTTGACCCCAACGACATCAACGCAATGGTAGGCACCTATTGGTATGACCCGGTCGAGTTTATGAAAAAACTCAAATCTAGATTGTAATGTAACTAAACAATATGAAATTAGGACAATATTTCCATAACTTTATCATAATATTCTTTTGCGACTTCACACCCCTTAAAACGTCTCTTTGTATTTTTGCACGCAAATGCGGTTGTCCCGCCTCCAAGAAAGGTGTCTAATACAATGCTATTCTCATCGGAATGTTTTTTGACGAGTTCTTCAAACAAAGGTAAGCTTTTTTGTGTAGGATGAAATCTATTTTTCCCTCCTTGTAATGGATATTGATAAATTCCATTATCATATTTACTATTAAATGTCGGTTTCCCCCCCTTCACACCTAAAAGTGCGATTTCGCGACAATTCGTTAAATAATTCGTTTGCGAGTTCAAAGGTTGTGGATTTGTCTTAATCCATTCAATGAACCGAATTTGCTTAAAATTATGCTTTTCAAACAGGGCTTTTAAATCGGTTATTTTCCAAATATCAAAGAACATAATCATCGTTCCTCCTACACGTAATTTTTTATAATATTCCCCGACAAACTGGTCCAAATCGTCAATGGTAAATTGACTATCCCATTCACCATAATCCGTCTTCACGCAATATTTTTTCCCATAAATAGTCCCATATTTAATGTAATTTCCTCGCTTTGAATCATCAGTGAAGCCATTTTCGGTTTTATATGCGATCCATTGTTCTTGTGTTTTTACTTGTTGCACATTTAATCGCTCATTTTCCTTGACTTGATTGTAGTGTGAATTCATACCACTTTCCCTCGAAATAATATAGGGAGGATCGGTCAAAATCAAATCAATGGATTTGTCTGGAATTGTCTGTAAATATTCGACCCCCTCTTGATTTTTTATTTCAATATCAACATCAGATGTTTCTTGAGAAACTTCTGATTTTCGCACATTCCGCTTGCGTTTAATAATAACAGGTGCGTTTTCTAGTAATTCAGACATTTTGTGTTATGCATATAGTAATGAGAATGCTCTAATTCAATTTTGTATATTAGTAAATATTGTATACACCATTGAAGATTTAAATTCGCCATTGCCATTCGGGCAAACCGGTGGTGCATAATGCGTGCTATTTATTTCGTTCAATGTAATAGGTGTATTCATAAAATTGAAAGGTCGTTCGACGCACGGACGAACGACGAGCTTCTAACTTGGCTCAACTAGTGGAATAGTAAAGTTAGACATTGATAGCGTGAAAAGCACATTCGACCGTGTATAAAAGATATTTACCAGAACTCACTATAAAAGAGACTCTCAAACATAATCGCTTACGTAAGGTTCCAGCGCGTTCGCTTACGTAAGTATTATCTGGATTGCTAGTTCACGAGATATAGGCTCGTGGGGTGATGTTATTTGTCTGGATTTTGTAATAGAATCCCGTTCCCCCAATGTAATTGAATATTTTAAATAAATATTAGTTTCATCAAATAACCTATATCGGTTGATCACCATATAGGACCTAGTTGATAAAATGAAAGTTTGTTGAAAACGTTCGATAATGCTACATCTTGTTTAGAAAATGCACAAGATTGACGTGAAGGATATATACACCTTAAATTAGTATATATCTGTCTAAACCATATTTCGAACATGGAAAGCAATCCAGAGGACGCTCTGAAATACTATACCCATAAAATAACAAAAAAAATAAAAATATAAAAAATATAAAAAGGTCTTCTAATCAGGATCACTAGTGATAAATTAATCCGGAGGCATCCTTAGTAGTATAAGACCGCGAACGGTATTAACAGGTATGATTAGCCATAGATAGCGTGAAAAGCACATTCGACCGTGTATAAAAGGTAATACCAACTGCAAAGATGATTATTATCTGGACAGCCATTTATGATTGTCCCGTTCCCTCTGTGTAGGTTGCCGAATACATCGATATAACGAGCAAAAGAAAACTTATTATGGTCTGATCAGCTAAATAAGGGATTGATTGTTTTGTTGTATAGGTGCATTGGGTTACACAATGCTTGGATAATAGTTTAGACTTGCACTATTAGATATAACATTCGCACAAAAGTGAATGAATTCGGCCCATCTCGACAATGGGAAGCAATCCGGGGGACGCCCTGTTTTTTTATGCCGATGAAGATTTAAATCCGCACATCCACCGAAGGTATTCAGTGTGTTTGCAAAATGATCCACTCTACATAAAATTGATACTCCTTTTTGCATATGAACTAAGATAGATGAGCTCCTAACTTGGCTCATCTAATAGTTTAATATGTAAAGTTAGACACAGACAGCGTGAAAAGCACCTCCATCGAAAGTGTATAAATGTTATATATTCAATAATAAAATCCAATTGAATATATAACTGGACGACCCTGTCCCGTTCCCTCTGTGTAATGTGAAAATATAATGAAAGTCTGTTGTATCAGTTAAACCCACAACACCTTAACCGGTAGTGTGGGGTAATTTGTTGGATTGGGGGACTGGCCCACTCCAAGAAAATGAGTTTGACGCGATATTATCTGTAACTGGTCACCAATATAGCTATAAGAGCAGAACGTATTGTGATTTTGTTGCTTGGATGATTAATTATATCAGAACGTAATGCATCAGTTTTAGTTTAGAATTTGCACTACAGCTGAATAACACCACGGGAAACAAGGAGTTATATTACCCACTTCTTGTTTCCAAGTTGAAATCTCTCTTTCAGTAGAGAGACGTCGGCGAAATCCGTGTCGAAAGCGGAAAGCAATCCGGGGGACGCCCTGTTTTTTTATGCCGATGAAGATTTAAATACGCACATCCACCGAAGGTGTTCAGTGTGTTTGCAAAATGATCCACTCTACATAAAATTGATACTCCTTTTTGCATATGAACTAAGATAGATGAGCTCCTAACTTGGCTCATCTAATAGTTTAATTTGGCTCTTAAAATCGTAGTTGAATATGTAAAGTTAGACACAGACAGCGTGAAAAGCACTTCCCTCGAAAGTGTATAAATGGATTTGTTTACAAATATAGATATAGTTGATAGTGCCGGATTATGAAAAGGGTGTATAATCCCTTGTTCGGTCAAGCAAACTAATTGTTAGTTGATACTATTATGTATCAGCGCGCAAGTTATCAACTATTCCCTCTAGTTTTGTGAAATATTCCTGGACGACCCTGAAAATCGTCCCGTTCCCTCTGTGTAATGTGAAAATATAATGAAAGTCTGTTGTATCAGTTAAACCCACAACACCTTAACCGGTAGTGTGGGGTAATTTGTTGGAATGGTGGATTGGCCCACTCCATTAAAATGAGTTTGACGCGATATTATCTGTAACTGGTCATAATTTAGCTTAATTAAAGCGTATTATAACTTTGTTGCTTGGATTATTAGTTACATTAGAACATAATGCAGCAGTTTTAGTTTAGAATTTGCACTACAGCTGAATAAATACGGAAAATGAAAAGACGAATGCCCGATTAGCCTTCGCCCCCTAAATTCATTTTCCCAGTTGAAATCTCTCTTTCAGTAGAGAGACGTAGGCGAAATCCGTGTCGAAAGCGGAAAGCAATCCTGGTGGCCACCTGTTTTTTTTTCACAAAAAAAGGAATGAGAAATCGAAATTCCCATTTGCTTTTTTTGGTTGGTTACTTATTTTATTCTATGGTTTAACCCTTAATTCTTATGTCTTCTTCACCATTCTGCGTTCTACACAAAGGACACGGCTTCATTGAACCGTGATAATGCAGAGGTTTGATATTGTCCCAACAAGAACCACAATAATAATGATTGCATTTTGTTCTGACTGTATTCACACTATAACCACGTGACCAAACCGAATGTGTCCAAGACCATCTACACTCTTGGATTTGTTCAAAGCATATTGGACAGTCATCAATTTCATCCATTACAGTTGGTTTTTTACTGTAATTTTCACGAACAATATGAAGGCTTTTCCATCGTTCGCAGAGCGCCTTCACCATACGCGTCTTGGACAATGTAAGGGGTATTGGGGTTCTTCCGTATTTACGGTTTAATTTGTTATTGCCCATTGCGTTTGATTGCATACTTTTTTCATAGGGTGTTAGGTATGCAACCACTTTGAGTTCGTGTGATGTAAATGAACCAAAGTCGGGACATTCCGTGTTCTTCATGCAATCAAGTAACATATTCAACTTACCTTTCATGTTGCTGTTGCATTTGGTTGTATCATGGCGCACACTGTCGCAAAATAAACAATTTGATTTCTTACTCATCGTTGAAATATTGGTTATGATCCTCACATTAAAAAAAAGACCATCAATTTTGTAGTAGGGACTTGATACGCTTTACTGGTAGGCGGTATTTACACTATTTCTCATTTAAAACGCACAATTTAAACGAGATTTTCCTTATATTTGAATATAAATCCTGCGGAAGACTTGCGTTTTCCCGATAATACACTACTTATCTTGATTTCAGATTGTATGTTATATTGGTTTTTTAAATATTCGCGTGCGTCAATTTGGTAAGTAAATATTTTTACAAATGTTCCGTCTATAGTAAATACATCAAATGGTTTGTTAGCACCCTGTGTATCTAATTTTATATATTTTGCTTCTGGATTATCCTCATAATATTTTTTCTTAGATTCACTATTTTTTTTTCTTGCTTCTGGATTATCCTCATAATATTTTTTCTTTACTGCACTCATTTGTTCTCTTGCTTCTGGATTTTCAAACCGTTTTTTTTGAGATTCACTACATTGTTCTCTTGCTTCTGGATTTTCAAACCGTTTTGTTTGAGATTCACTACATCGTTTTCTAGATTCGGGATTTTCATAATATTTTTTCACCCCATCACTAATTCGTTGTATTGTTTCAGGGTTTTCTTTGTAATGTTGTGTCAGTTTTATACCCTGTTCTTTTCCCGCTTCTGGATGTTCTTCGTGCCATTTTTTCTTATTTTCGCTCATTTTTTCTCTTGCTTCGGGATTTTCTTCATAATATTTTTTACCTCTCTCACTCATTTGTTGTATTAATTCTGGATTTTCTTCAAAACGTTTTTTCATGAATTCACTATGTTCTTTTCCCGCTTCTGGATTTTCTTCATACCATTTTTTATGTCTTTCACTCTGTTCTTTTCTCGCTTCTGGATTTTCTTCATACCATTTTTTCTTTATTGTACTCATTTTCAGTTTTGCTTCTGGGTTTTTCTCGTAATATTTCTTAAGTGATTCACTAATTTGTTTTTTTATATGCGGATTGTCCTCGTAAAATTTTTTCGTTGCTTCACTCATTTTGAGTTTGATTTCTTTTGTAAAGACATAACCATTAACTCCTTCTCCACCATACGTCATGTTATATCCATATCCATCAATATAATGCGAATTGTATATTTGAATATACTCAATCTCCTTTTCACATAATTCTCCTATTGTATATGCTCTATCTATTTCTATAAGTTCGAAAGTATCAATCATATCATATTTTCGTATAGCGTTATATAGACATTTTGTATCATTTTTCGCACAACGTTTATGTTCGTTGTGTCGTTGTTGCAATGAGGTGGTTGTTAGACCAATATAATGTTTCCTGTTAGGAAAATGCATTTTGTAAATAATATAAGACATGTTAAATATAATAAATATCTTTATTATATTCAATTCAATTCAATTCAATTTTATGATTAATAATGGGCGATTGAAATGAGAAAAGATGTAAAGGGAACCTGGGTTCCCTTTATTTGTTCATCACAAACTTCATTACTTTTGGTTCTTCACCATAAATAAAATCGCGCTTATATGCAGACACTTTACGCTGAATCAACGTAGAAACATAGGGTTCTTCGGTGGTGATTTCAACCAACATGGTGTCGTATTTGGACAAACGCAGATTTTGAACGGCAGGCATTAAATCTTTCACGTGCATTTCCACTGCAGCAATCAGGACTTCCCGGTTTCCCGAATCTTTGTATTCATCCAACAATTTACGAATATCATCACGTATTTTATACATTTCCTCTGTTTTGTGGTCAATTTGTTCTCTATGATGATCATTGTTGTAAGTCTCATTATAGTTGGACAATAGAGATTTATAATTTTCACTAGTGCCGTTATATTTTTCCAACGTTTTCTTGAATTGTTCAGCGGATGTATGCTTTTGGACATATTCGAATAAAGTATCCATTTTTTGAACAATGATTTCTTGTTTGTCTTCTTGAATATCATCTGCATACATGGACAACAAATCGTCCATACGAAAATAATCGCCACTGAATATTTGTATATGCAAATCGCATGGTTTGGTCTTGTCTCCGCAAATAGCGCTATATTTTTGGTCTTCGTTGCTAAAAATCGTTCCTACATTCCTTTTACAATTAATACAGGGTGGGTTTACACTGCGTACCTTGTGTCGACTTTCCTTTTTTGTAGCACCGCGCTCATAAGCTGCGTGTTTCATTTTGCGCATTTTAATTTCATATTGGTTTTTTAATCGAAAGTATTCGTGAATACTTTCTAAATAATCATATTTCTTGTCCTTGGCCTTTGTCTTTTTCTCATTTGGTTTTGAACGGTCAATTTCCACAAAAGGGTTGTTTTCCATTTCTAAATCAACTAATGACGGTGGAACATGCTCCAGCATTAAAAGAGGATTATTCGAGCATTTCAATGTCTTTAATCCAGGAGTTCCTGCTAAATCCAATCGACGTATTTGGTTATTTTCGCATTCCAATTCTTCCAATCCTTCGGGCAAATTCATAATTTCGGTCAATTCATTGTCTGATAAATGCAAAACGCGCAATTTAGGAAGATTCGTAGCATCGAATTTCGACAAGGAGTTGTTGGATAGGTCTATTTTTTCGATAGTAGAGGGAAGGTCTTCTATCTTGTCTAAAAGTTGGTCGTCACAAACCAAATTTACAACACCTTCTGGAATATTTCGAATACTGGTGACTTCACCCGAATACACGAAAACAATGGAGTCCACTTTTTTAAACCCGCGATCAGATAAGACGGCGAAGTCAATATTGCCGTGCAAAGATGTTTTAATTTGCAGTTCAGTGGTATACGTTGCGTCCAATTTATCGAGAATAGACAACAAATTCAATTGTGCAGTATTATTTTCACCAATGACCGATTCGCGATGTTCTTCTGTTTTATTCATGAATGTAATTTCGATATAAATTAAATTCACATTATAAATTCCCTATTGGTGACGTCATTAAATTCTTTTGCTCCGCCTGATAAAAACGGATTTTCGACAAAATATATTGTTGATCTTTCAACATTTTTTGTTGTTGTTCATAAGGAGTCGGCTTTTGTTTGTAACAGTAATACAATGTAAATGAGACGATCAAAATGAACAAAGTAAGCACTCCCGCATTTAATGCAAAAGAATATATTTTCACACGGTGTTCATGACATGTTCGCAATGTATTTTGTAAATAATGAGTAACGCTTCCTTCTATTAATCGTGGACCGTCCATCCTATAAACTATATACGAAAAATAATAGTGTGAGAATACGTTTCTAAACTGTCTTACAATTTATGTAGTTCTATGTATATAGGATCATGGCCACCGAAAATGAAACACCCCCACAATCATCCACGTCACCGGGATTAATCGTAGTTGGATATTGCATTGGTTTTGTAATCCCATTGGCTATTATTTACAATCTATTTTATCATAAAAAGGGTGGAATGGGATCCTTAGTATTGGTTTACGCAGGTGCCTATTTTATGGGTTTAATATTTTCTTTGTTGTATTATCGCACTGTAATCATGCAAAAAAGTGGTGATATAGCAAAAATGGACAATAGCACAGTGAAAAAGGTAATGCTTGTAAATGTAGCATCCTATTCCATAGTAGCAGTCACATTATTCGCATTAGCAATCAACCCAAGTTTGGTAAATATTTTTGAAAATACGGTAGGGTATACGTTCTTGGGTATGAAGGGACTACACGCATTAGCCAATGAAATCTTTGTAAGTAATGAATTGAGCAAAATACAAGAAAATGGTGATTTTGACTATGATTTCCTTATTACAAGATTTGGAGTCAATGATATAGGCACAATCGAAAAATATTTCGAAGATAAATCAAATTCTGATGCCCAACAAAATATGCCGAATTTACCCACTTATTTTCAAATGGAGTTAAAAGACCACGACCAATTGTTCAACTTTACCAATTTGATTTATTTAAAACACAGTGTGGGGCATTTTACCTGGATTTATTTGACGTCCATTATTGCTATGTTGATTTCAATGGTGACCTTGAGTATGAAATAAAGGGAACCTAGGTTCCCTTTCAATCCCTCCTCTAACAATGCCGTTTCAATCCCTCCTCTAACAATGCCGTTTCAATCCCTCCTCTAATAATTGCATTTGATAGATAAAGGACTCAAGATGACTATCTTACCGAAGATAAAACAACACCGCCAGATAAGATAATACGGCCAGTGCAATGGAAATAGTCCATACCGGTAAAACGGTTTTGTTCTTGTAACCGACACCAAATTGCCTAAATTCACCATCGGGACCATATGCAAAACTGGGTTTCACTATATGAACACTGGTAAAAAGAATTAGAAATAATGCAATTGCAAATGTAGGTTTGTTCATTCGGACATAAGATTGTGAAAACATAGATTTTATAAACTATTATATTATGTATTTATAAAATCGTTGTGATGAAAACAACTACACTTATTCGTAGTCGCGGTCTTCTTCATAATAGGCACCATCTTCATCCTGTCCCATAAATCCGGTAATATCATTTGCTTCCTGGTCGTAAAAATCATCGACTTCTTCCGCATCATTTGCCTCTATTTCTTGGACATCTCGTTGAATCGCTATATCATCTTCTTCTGCATCACCTTGATTTGCGAGTTGATTGAATAGTTCCTTGCGCTCTTCTTTGTATCGTTCCTTGTCGTAATTGACTAAACCCTTACGCAATCCGATATTCCATCGTCCCAATTTCAATATTTTCTTAGTATCTTCTACTCTACGTTCGTCTGCATCCATATCGCGCAAAAAATCTGTAATCAATTTCTTTTCTTTCAGCTTGGAACGCGTTACACGTTTTTCAATATCGTTATACGATAAATCGGTGACCTTTTTGTTTTTCTCGTCAATATCCAGAAAAGCCAATAGCAGTTCGGCCACGCGAGCTTCTAATTCTCTTTTATCACCGGCAATAATCTGCACATCTTCTAAATTATATCCATATTCCGCATCTGCATCATTCACAAATGTCTCAGTTGATAGTCCTAAAACGAATTCATCTGCATTTTCACGAATTGATTGACGACGCATTTGTTTTCGTTCTTGGACATCCATTTGAAGAAGTTCGTCATTTTCAGTTGCTTTGATATATTCGTGCAACACTGAATACCAGATATAGGAATAAATCATATACAATGTCCGTTTTGTAAATAGGGAATAATAATAGCGTTCAGGTTGTTCCCCTTCAGCCTCTTTGTGAATGGGAGTAAATATGGGTATAATGTCCAAAAAACCGCTCACATCACGCAGCTGTGTTTGCACTTCATCTAGAACATTTAATAAAGTCGCATCATTCATAAAGGATTGTAGTGGTTTGTAATATTCTTCAATAAATCGAGAAATATCAATATTATGGTCACTTGCTAGATTCCAGTGCTTATGTGCCTTTGTACTGACTTTATTCTTATTACGTATCATTTCCGGATAAGTGCGACTCATTGCAAATACCGAATTACGCATAAATTGAGTGACTGAATACATTGCGGTTTCGTCATTCTGGGACAGTTTAGATTGGTCCATATTCCACATATGGATATTCGCCATTAATTCTTCCAATTTTGTTTTGCGTTGCGGAGAAATATTCCCGTTTTTACCTAAAAAATCAGCAATACGATCCAATAATTCGGTATTGGCTCTAGTCAACCAATTATTCAAACGATATGTTTCGTCACTGTCTTCTGCAGTCATCGTTCTAGGATTAAACTTGGCTAAAACACCGTCTAATAATTCGCGAAATTTGGGGCAAAACGTGACTTCATTATCTTGGTCGTAACGTTGGTCCATATAGCTCAAATAATCACGAAGTCTGGATACTCGACTTCCTTTGAGTTTCCCTAAATTCACATCAACCAAATTTCGCTTATTTATTACATCCATCAATTGAAGTAGATTATCATTACTGAATCGTTTGCCGTGTTTCTTCAAAAATTCTATTTTGTCGGACAGTGATGCACGAGAATTGTATTCGGGAACCTTTTCGGGAAACAATCCTCGCAAATCTTCCGGGATCGGCATGAGATTGTCCAAGTTGCAATAGTGAATATACGCCAAGTATACGTTTTTCTCGAAATGGTCGGCGGGCATTTCCATAGTAAAAGTCAAACCTGTGCGTTTTGGGTCATATATCATACTCGCACGAGCCATTTTCTGCACATTGTCTATGATTTCCCCCCATCCCTTGACCATTCGAACGTGAACGGTTATTTCCTTGTTCTTTTCTTCAAAATAGTCCAAGACGCGAACTGTTTGTTTGTCGTTACAACACGCATTTTCCGTGAAAAAAACGTTGGACGCAGTTCGTAAAAGCAGTCCCTTCGATTTGACTATTTTGTTGATTTGTTCAATGACTGCGAAACCAAAGAGGGCGCTCTTGGTTTTAAACATAGCCAATTGATTACGTTGTTCTTTATTGCCTGTGCGCATTAGCTCAACCATTTCGTTTTTGTATTCAGAAGAAATGCCCCGCAAGTCTTTCACCACTTGGAAATCAACAACCGGAGGTAAGAAATGCACCCATTTCTGAATAGAATGTTCTTTGGGGATGCTTTCATCGGGATGCAAAAGAAGATATTCGTGTTTTTCTGCATATAATTCCATTAAATCATTGCGGGTCAAAATCGATGTGCGAATGACGGTTTCAATTTGATTCTGAATGATTTCCATAGGTAGGGGTTTAATCGCATTCCAAGGTTTAATACTTTTGCTTTTGATAGTATTTAGAACGCAAGCCAAATATTGGACACCTGATTTGTCTTCAATCGACCCCTGATTGTCTGGAAATCCGCGGAAAGATTGGACACATCCAGGGAATGTTTTTTGTATTTTGAAAGAAGGGATCGTCGTTTGTATTGCGACCAAAATGACCGAAGTTACAATAAAAATAATGGATTGGTTGCGATAAATCTCATAAGGAGGAGGACGACGGTCCTTTCCTTTGGCTTCGGCTGCATATACTTCCTCGCTTTTCAAATCAGATTTCATAATTTCAAGAGAGATGCGCAAGACAAAATCCTCGACTGAGTCTAAAGGCAAGCCAATATTGAGTGAAATTGCGCGGAACAAATTATATACCATTTCCGTATCAGGATTTTCAGATACACGGTCCTTTTTTGCTCTTTGTCCGGCCATCAAAGCAACCAATGCTTCACCTGCATCTTCCTCGATTTCGTCACTAGTAATAATGGGGCGACCCATTTCGTCAAAACCCTGCTCATCCACAAATTCGATTTTACGAAGTACATAACCACTATATTTATCCACGATACTGTCTCCGTCATCACTTAACATACCTTGTTTTCTACACAATTGGTTTTGTTTCTGAACATAGTTTTCATTGGAAACAAATGTGCGAGCCAATTCAAATAGTGCAGTGGGGAGCAGAGGGGCGTTTGTTTCTGTGCAATATAACCAATAAAAACTTTCGCCCAATTCATCCACCATTGCATCGCGACAATAAAGACTCACAAACTGAACCAAATCAGATTGGCGTTTTACAAAATCGGCTTGTCCAAGAATTTGATCACGTAGCACCAAATGTGGGGATTGTATCGACTCACCCTCTTTTGCAAAACGCCCCATTTCAAATGCAATATCATTTGCCTTATATTGTTGGACGTGTAATAGACGTTTGATTGCTTTTATCATAATCATTGATTTTTCCACTCGGTCACGTAATTTGTCTTGTAAATTCTCCGCGGAAATCGCAAAACGCTCATCGAATTCACCTACCATTTTCTTTCGTGCAATTTCACGCATGCGTTTCTCTGCATCTTGGAGGCTTTCACATACATTCGATTTCGTGTTTCGGAAACAAATTTTACTCATATTGCAAAACAGCGTATTACTGTCGATAAACGCGGTTTCGTCGACACTTTCGTCGTGAACCCAATGGTCTCCGACACGTTTATAGTAAGCCACTTTTTTACGAATATCGCCTTCTTTTTCTACATCACTTTGGTCTTTCTTGGACAATTTGTCCGCATCGACCGATCCGGGTAATTGAGGTTTTATTTCCAATACGGCGAACTCACCCGGATGCACCCGTTTTTTCCCTTCAATGATAGAAGTCGCCATTTCGTCTGCCATTTTGGGAGGACAGTCGTGTTTTTGAACTAATGCTTCCGCCAAAAATTCGACAAAATCTTCGTGATTGTATTTCTTTTCCTCGTCTTTGTAATCTTTCAACAATTCATAAGGAGTATCGTCATAATCTTGGTCGAAAAACACATCTTTCTCACTATTGTCTTTTTGTAAATCTTTCATAGTAGAATATTTCTTGGACAAAACGCGACGCGCACAATCGGAGGGCTTTATTTTATCAATGGCCGACATATCATCCTTTTCAGTGCTTTTTTCCAATGCTTCCGTCAAATTATCAGGAGTAATGAGTGAAGACATTAAAAAACGAACCAAATTGCTGAAAAGACGGGAATTGTCCAAAAAGATAATCTTGGACAACCATTCTTCAGGAGACAATCCTGGTCTCTCTTTTTCCCCCTTTTTTCGGTGCTCATCATTACTCACATAAATGTTATACATATCCACTAGCATATCAAATAGCTCTTTTTTTTCAAAAAGTAGTTTCTCCATACGATGTTGGTAAGGAGAAGATCGACTATAGTGTGCATTTTGCAGTTTATTCATTTCTTCGCGCATTTTTTCCAAATGTAATTTGTAGTCTTTGGTTTGCTCTTTTACAAAAAAGCGTAATGCATTGTAATATGTATAATTCAAATCTTCCGTATACACCAAATAGGGTTCTAATGCATTTGTTGCTCGCTTAATGGACAGCATATTGGAAAGTGCTGGCTTGGGATGCATCTTAACTAATAATTGCACCAATGTTTTGGTGTTCGGAACCAGGGTGTCCAAGAATTTGCGAAAGCGATCGGGATTCTGTTCCAAGCTTTCATCTAATACGAAATGTTGAATAGTGTGTTTATGTTGTTCTATATTTTCCCAATAATCAGCATCATAATTCTTTTCAAAATCGCGTATTAGATTCGGTGTAATATCGGCGTGTTTGTTCAAAATACGGAACAAATACAAATAATTTTGCGAAAGACCCGATTTGGTTAAGATGGTGGAACCCGGTAAATCAATAGATGAAAATTGTGTAACTGTGGGAGGCATCATCATTATAGATTTCATAGTAAGAGGATCGTTTTGTGTAAGAGGTGTGCGAATATAAATCTTTCGTCCTGTTCTGGATATGGTGGACGCCAAATAATGTTGTCCCAACTCATATCTCTGAATCACGTGTTGTCGTCGAATATATCCCTCCCTTTCTTTAGTTGCACTTAACACGGTGCTGTAAAAGTTTTCCAAATTATCCACAATTGTTTCCATCGCGGTTTGAATGGGAACATTGGGTGCTAAATAATTTTCGGGGTGTTGTGGTGGTTCTATTGGTGTGAAAGACGGATGTGATTGTTGATAATATTTTACATACGCCGGAACATCACCGCCTTTCAATCGATTTTTCAAATAATCTACTTGTAATGTTTCGTCATTTCCTAAAACTTCGGCATTTCTATATTGCGATACATCGTCCATTGTTTCGGGGTGAATATGCGTGTATACCTTTTTGCGCAAAGAAACAACCGGCAAAACCCATTTTAGACGTGCATTCAAATCGTGAATTTGATTGGCTAGGGGTTTATGTGTAAAAGGTGTGAATTTCGCCTTTTTAACATTCCCTAGAGTATCAAAATGTGAAAATTGTTCACGAAGTTCTCGGAAGCGCTGAATAAGAAGATGAATATTGTCTAATACACCCTTGGTTCGTTTTGAGCTAGGATATTCAGACAATAGTTCATCCAACATATCATTTACTTGCGTCTCTATTCCGTGTTGTTTTTGTGATTCGGGAATTTCCGTTTCTCGGGTCAAATCGCCTAATTCTTCTTCATATACAATTTCATCTGCAACCGAATACAATTTATGTAATTCGTCGCGGACAGATACATCGGGGCGTGCATCTTTTGGTAATGTTATGACCGCTTCACCAACTTCATTATATTCGATCGATGCTTCAGAAGGTGCTTTATAATTTTCAGGATCAAATACTTCGCCTTCTTCCAATTGTTCCTGAATATGCACCAAGGACTCAATCTTTTCCAAAGACGCGGGTTTGCTAATAATAATCACTTGCTCTAGTGGCATGTCTTTAGGGAGACCTTTATAACCAAAATCAATGTAGATTGTATCTAAATCGGGATATGTGGTTACTTCGATCATATCTTCTTCTAAATTGGTAATTTCACCTCGAATAATTAAGGGTGTTTCACCACCAAAATGAATATCAATCCACGTTTTTGGTAAAAGTAAATGTTGTCTGGCGTATCCCGGTTCTTCACTACGACTCAGTAATGAAATTACTCGAATTGACTCATCCGTAATATGTCCTTGTTCATTTATTTTCAAATGATATGGATGAAACGTCGAAACATTTGTTAAATCAATTTCGTGGTCGTCAATATAGGTAATAAAAAAGGTGTTCTCATTCAATTCAGGATTGCTTGGCGCATATATTTCTATAATATCGCCTAATTCTAATGTAATATGATTTTTCATTTGTTCCGTATCTGAAGTATCACCACTATTATATAAATCTGGTTCAGACATTATATACTACCTACATAAATTTCGTTTGGATACTTTCTGTGAAAAACTATATTCGCCATAATAATCGAAGAAACAATATAAACTGAATTACACATAGTTTATGTAACTAAGATGATCGACCAATATCCGTGCTACACTATTTTGAAATGTCCCAAATCCAATAAAATAAAGGTGCGCGATTATTGCGTCCACGCATCTGGACAACAATATAGCGTGTTTAATTACGACAGTGACTATATTTGTTTCGATGAAAGTAGTAATATTACACAATATCGGTCTATAATTATGAACCATCCGCAGCGGCAATTATTGTCATTTTCCCCACCGCGGGGTAATTCAATAAACACGTTTCATAAACAGTATTCTGCACAAGACGATGATATTTATGTCAATGAAATGATAGAAGGAACATTAGTGCACTTGTTTTATGATGCGCGTATTTCATCTTGGGAAATAGCGACCAAAAGTGCAGTGGGTGGTTACTATCAACTTTCTGAAAAGAATGTGGGACGGAATAGGAAACAGTTGACGGTTCGAGAAATGTTCTTAGAAGCTCTTTGCTATTCAAGCACAACGCTTTTTTCACAAGTAACGCTTTTCGCACATTTTTCCAAACATTATTCCTATAATTTTATTTTACAACATCCATCAAATCCGATTATTTTACATCCAGCAAAACCGTGTCTTTATTTGGTAGCAGTATATGATATTACATCGAAAGATCGTCGTGCAATAAGCATTCCCGCGCCCATATTTCAACATTGGGACTCTTTTTCTTCTGCGCCCATACTATTTCCGAAAACATTTCATGTGCAAAGTTGGGATGAGATTACTGGGAAAATGGGATTATTCAACCGAACGAGTTTTGAATACATGGGTTGTATAGCAACGCATTTAGGAACAGGAGAGCGATGTGTGATGCAAAATCCAGTATATGATGATATACGCAAGATGCGAAAAGTGAATCCCGGATTATTTTATCAATTCCTGTGCTTGCATCGAACCAATTCACTAGATGCTTATTTACAATATTATCCACGATTCAGACGTAAATTTCAACAGTTTCATTCTATGTGCAATGAATTCATCGATTTAGCACATACGCATTATTTAGCGCGCTATGTATGGAGAAATTGCAATATTATTTCCCCAAAATATGCGCCTTATATTGATGCAATACATCGTGAAATCTATTTACCTTCCTTGAAAATACAAAAGACAATAATTACACGCAAAGTAATTCGGAACTACTTGTTTTCTTTGTCACCAAATGAAATATTATATGCATTACAATATGAAAAGCGTGACGATTATCAGCGACGTTTAGCTCGTTTAGAGTTGTAAAAAAATATCTCAATGGAATGTGGAGAAGATAAATGAACAAAGTCCTTTTCGTTTAGTGATAATATATATATCTATCTTCAACCAAAAATGCCTTTTTAGCTCAGTGGTAGAGCGCTACCCTTGTAAGGTAGTGGTCGCCGGTTCAATTCCGGCAGGAGGCTCATATTACACCGAATTCAATCTCGAGTCGATGTAATATACTATGGGGCGCTTTTATTTAGTATAATGAGGATAATTTACTCAAATTAATTAAATATTTAGCAGAATGTGACTTGTTTACTGTATCCATGGAACGAAGAGGGTCGCGCAATGTATCAATAATACGCATAACCTCTTTACCATTTGATATTGAACCCAAATCCGAATTGTAATCCTTTTCAAAAAAGAAATCTATGTTTCCTTGTTCAATTACACCTTTATAGGGAGCATATACATATTTGCTCCATACCTTAATAATAATCGTAGGATTTGCCTTTTTTACTGTTTCAAATGATTTACGTGCAGTAGCTATATCATTGTTTTCTGGGAAAATGCAAATAATATCATCGAGGAATTCGAAAAAATGTGCATTAAACGTTTTTAGGATGGTTGACTTGTCCGCCATTTAGATAATATACGCAGTCTTTTTTTATATATATTATTGTAATATATATGAAATTCAATACAACCTCTATTTATATTGTCTATGGTATAATCCTATTACTCATAGCGAGTTTAGTATATCATATAGCAACAAAACAAACATATAAGGAAGGTGTTACTACACAAACTCCTAGTATCACGGCAACTCCCGTTCAAGGGTCTAATTCTGCCGCAGAAACAAGCTCAAATAAGAACATTACAAATGAAATTGGACAGGAAACGCAAGAATCCTCTTTAAGATTGATACAAAGTAAGATTACCGAATGTGAAACTCTGATCGGAAAGATTAACAGTAAATTACCCAACTCTATTTCAGAGATTAGTCCCGGGACGGTTACTATGTCTGATGTATCCGATGTTCAATTCACGATTGAGAATACACCGGTTGAAAAAACAAACCCATTCGATACAAAAAAAACAATGCTTTTTGGAAGTTGGAAAATAGGAGCCATTTTACCAAATGGAAAAATGGGTGCTACTGGTCCAAAAGGTGATGATGGAGATACAGGAATTCCTGGACCAATCGGTGACACGGGTGTGAGTGGACAAAGAGGGTCTTGGGGAACACCTATGTAATTTACAAATGCATATTTGTAAGACTATATTATAAAGTAGAATGTTTAGACAATTATTATGTATCATCCTCATAGCCATCCTTTTCTTGTGTGCTTGTTATATTCAATCGAATAATAGAGAGGGATTCTTGCAACATGAACAATTACAATACAATAAAATAGTAAAAAATATGGAATATATCAATTCGAGATGGCCAATGCAATTTGAAGTTGGGACAATTAGCGATGGAGATGGTGCGATTTTATTCAGTGGTCATTTACAAAAACCCACAATTCAATTTACATTACCGACACCACAAATAGGTCAACCAGGGGAACCTGGTATACCCGGGAAACCTGGACCAACCGGGAATCCTGGACCAACCGGGAATCCTGGACTAAGAGGCTACTCCGGTAACGCAGGCCTTTCGGTATATCAAAAATAGTAAAAATGTATTGTGATAGTATAGGATGAGTGATTTATCAAATTTATATCAAACCACTAAAAATGCACCTGAAGATATGCCGGTATACGTAATCAAAGAAATCAAGGATGCAATTTGTCCAGCACCTATGAACCCAAGTGTAGCAAATGCGCGTGTTGTTTCATTAAATAAAGAAATTCAAAAACAAGCTGATGCAATTGCACTTTTAGAAAAACACGTAGTTGAATTGGAACAACGATATCAACTTCAATTTTCGGTGGGGGAAGTAAATGTGTTTACCAAAAATGCATCAAACCAACAGCCGATTTTAGATATTTCGGGAAATATTCCAAATATATTGTTCAATTTCGCAGTTCCACAACCTGCAGCAGGTTTAGATGGACCACCTGGGAACCCTGGAAGAGTCGGTAATATGGGCGGATCTGGTCTTCCGGGTCCTAGCGGAAAAACTGGTTATTGGGGTAATCGTGGATAAGCGAAGTGATTATCTTGAAAAAATATCATATTGAATATTATAAACATATAATTTAAACGAATGGGAGGAGGAGGATCATCACATTCACCGCCACCATCTAATATAGCAAACACACCAAATCCGCAAAATGATGTACACGCAGGATATAATTGGCCAGACGGTTATAACACAAAATGTACAGGAGATAAGGGAAAAACAGCCGAATATTATGACGATGTGCCGTTTGGTCATATCAATACAAAATGGGGGTGGTATTGTGAGTACGCACCAGGCACTTATGGCCCAGTTTGTCCGTGGTCATATCGTGATAAATATCCATCTGCCTACTGTACGCCATATTCATCATATAAAACGTTTGGTGCGGCTGCAACGCCTGAAATCCAATCCACACTTAACTCTACACGCACAGCGTGCGATGAAACGAATACAACTGCAGAAAAATATAAGACACATATACCTACATCGTTGTATACTTCTGCACAAAGTGCAGCCAAAGCGGGAAAATCTTACACCACCGAATACGCAAAGAAGTCAAGCAACCCAGCTCAATTACTAGTAACACCTGCAGGGACTACATTACAAAATATATTAGATACGCAATCTGCGTGCCAAAATATGACCCAACAAATTAAAAGCCAAGCAGTGGACAAATGTTCAAATTCAGAAACATTAATCGATGCATCCAATGAGTGTATGTATAATTCGACCGAAGGAATGACTACAAGAGAAGGATTTAATACCACTGACCAAACACTGAATGAGGTGTTCGCCGAAACGTTGGCTCAAAACAAGGTTGCTTACAATGCATCTCAAAACGCACTTAATTCCATTCAAACAGAGTTTGCCTCTCCGCAATTGAAAAATAAAAGTCCAAACCCAAATCCCACACAAGTAGATCCTATTTTACGGGGTTATTCTGAATATACGATGGGTGATGATACAAACACATTGAAGACTATTCGCGGTGATTTGAAGAAGCAAATGGCCTATACATCTACTATTTACAATGATTGTACCAATACTTATTCGCTTTTGGACATGAGTGGAGTTGAAAAATGTCTTCCGAATCAATATAATGCTGCAACGTCGGCGTGTAATTATGCAAACGATTTAGCAATAAATGCACAAGACACGAATGGTGGAATGAAGAAAATTCCCAAGTTGTGGGGGGACGCGAAAAATTCATTGCACGGAAATACAATAATCAATAATAAAACGATTTTAACGAATGCAAAAAATCAATGCACGAATTGGGTTCAAATGTATGATAAATGGCAAGAAGACAAACAACAAGCCGAAGATTTGCCGTGTATTCCTGAACGTTCGATAGAACCTGCATTTAACCCAGTCATTCAAAAAATCGTTGAAAACTGGTCTAATGCATCTGAAAAATATATTGAATCGTTATTAGCACGATTGCGCGTAATCGAAGAGTATATTCAAAATTATCCCGATATAGTGGAATTAAAAAGCACAAATGTGCAAGCATTACCTCCAGGACAACCGCCCTATTTTACAATGCAACGCGTGCTTGACCCCAAAACACCGGGTGTTTCACCTACCTTTTCTTTACGTATTGATATGCCCGAAGGTGCTGCAGGTGCCAAGGGAAAGGCAGGAGAAATGGGACCAACTGGAACGCGTGGTAAAAAGGGACCTCCTGGTTCACACGGAAAAACGGGTGACTGGGAAATCCCAATTCAATATACACCTTAGGACATTTAAAATGAGTCTGTTTTAGACCAGAAAATAGTATTTAACTGCTGATAATTTATAAAATATATATATATATATATATATCTGTATCTATATCTATATGTCCAAAACAGCCACTGTCGATTCTCTTACGAATGATGTTTTAGAACAAATGAATAGAAAAACTCGTAAAAATAATAGTAGAGGAAGAAAAGCTCAAGAAGAAAAGGATCAAGACGCAAAGGATGCATCTCTTTTTGCTGCAATTGGTGAGAGTGATTACGCCAAAGTTAAAATTGTCTTAAATGAAGGAGCTAATGTGAATGCGAAGGCTGGTTATGATGATCATACAACAATTACACCACTTATACACGCAATTAATTCTAGAGATCCATACGTGGTTGACTTATTATTAAACCACGCAGATATTATTATTGATCTTGATCACAAACATTCCAAAGAACTTGAACTGGCAGCAGATCTGGAAGAAGCGGAAAGACTGGAAGGACTGGAAGAATCTCTTATTCCTTATGTGATACAATACTACATAGGCAAGAAAAATGAATTAAAAGAAACAAAAAAAAAAAATATAAAGGAAATAAAAAAATTCTTTAAAGGAATTAAAATGGCAAAAGAAAGCAAAAATACAATTCCTTCTTTGAACCAAATAGCAAAGTCCTCATTGAATAAAACTAAGACTGGTGAGAAAAAACCATATTATGGCGGAAAAAGAAAAACTTGTAAAAAGAATAGTAGAGGGAGAAAAACTCCTAAGACAAAGCGTGGGAGAAAACTGTTATAAATATGAGTTATTTTGTCCCATTTTAAATGTCCGAAGGTGTAAAAACACGTAAAACATTCCTATGTGATCTAACATAATATTACTTTTGTATCTCGATATTATATACAAAAGTATTATGGATAAAATAAAGGTGAACAAAAAATTACTTTTGATTGTTATTATTCTGCTATTTGCAATAACACTCTATCATTTAGTTCATTATATTCTATGTAAACCGGAACCGTTCCAACAATTGTCCATGGTGCCCCCGAGCGACTTGATGAAAGTTCAAGTTGGAAATACGATTCCTTTATCTCAAATTGCTCAAAGTGACGATTTAAAAATATTATCTGCAAAATTGGATAAGACACAATCCGAATTGCAAAAAATTTTAAACGAACTAAACCAATTTCAATTAAAAGCTACAGCCGAATATTCAAACGAGGTAGGAGGATCACATCGGATCACAATTGAGGGGGATCCTGGAAACCAAGTTGTACATTATAGTGTTCCCTCAGGATTACCGGGTCCTAAGGGAAATATAGGAGACCAGGGTGTGCAAGGTGTGCCTGGTGTGCCCGGTGTGCAAGGTGTGAACGGACCACCTGGATTTTCGGTTATGTTGTAATTTATAATTTAGGCACAAATGGGGAATTCTGCGCACTTGTTTGTTCAATTTCATTCATACGTTTTTGTTGTAATCCATCTACAGTAACGTCCTGGTCGACTTTGTCTGCTTGGTATGTGTCGGGTGGCGTGGGAATACTGATGACGTCATCGTTTGCAGATACATAATTATACATTTGACGACGCCCTCCATTCCCTTTTGCACTTAATTCCTCCGGTGTTAAACTGAAAAAGGTGTATGGTTCAGATACGATATTCATTCCGCCACTTGAGTGCATAATGCTTGTCCCAACCGGCTCTCCTCCAGGAGCTCCGCCTGCGCGACGCTGCCCTTCTTTTTGAATGTCCGATTGAAAATGAGCGACAATATCGTCACCCATAACGACGCGATAATTTTGTTTTGCTAAAAGTAATGCCGGGACACTTTGAACATTAGGTGGTAACACCACTTTTTGACCATTTTCCAAACAAATATACATTTGATTGTTATTAGTGTCTCGTTGTCGCTTGTCTATACAAATAAAATTTAGTTTTTTAGAAAGATTCCCTTTTACTAAATATTGCAATATTCGCTGAGAATGTTTGCAATGATTGCTATAATACAATGTATCCATTCTTTGTATTATATTTATAGTTCGTGGTTATTTTATTTACGCATTCGTACACATAGAATATAAAAGGCGGTTTTGGAAATAAAATACTGCATACATAGATGCAGACCAAAAGAGAGAAAACCAGAAGTGTGCAGGAACCTTCTTTTGCATACCCATCACAACGCCACTAACGACTAACATAGCCATTAAGACAAATCCCATTACAGAAAGCCAGTAAAACCATAGACAGTATTCGCGTCCTAAAGGACCGAATAATTCAGACATAGCGTTTTTTTCCATTTATATATATTCCTTATATATTTACGTATTATATGTATTGCTAAAATCCATATTATAATTATCCAAGCATATTATACATGGAAACCATATTATATTTGCTGCGCGAATTTTTCGCAGAAGAAAGATGGAATACAATAATGCTCCTAATTGTTGGTCTAATCAGTAATATTTTACAGGCAAATACAATATCTTATTTCACATCACGTATTTTAGAAGGAATACAAAAGAAAGAAATGAGTAGTGTATCCACTTATTTTTCTTATTTTGTCTGGACTACCGTGGGCTATAGCTTGTTATATTATTTGTATCGCATGTTCCAGAACAGAATTTTAACGAAAATGCGCCAATGGGTTCGCTACCAATTACTACGCATGATATTATTGGTAAATAACGAACATTTGGGCGGAACCAATTTCACAAAATTGGTGACTCCCATCAATCGAGTTTCTTCTGTTTGCTTCCAGGTATTTACTGATATGGTTATGTTTATTATTCCCAACTTGTTGTTTTTGTTAGTAATCACCGGGATGGTGTTTTATGTGGATGTGAAAATGGGCATTGCATTTTTGCTTGGGAATATGGCGTGGATTTGCTACGTCATCTATTCGTGGAAATCAATGACTCTGAAAAACGATATTTATGAAGAATCTGTAATGGAAACTGAATCACAACTTACTGAAATTATGAACAACATTGATAAAATTATTTATAGAGGTAAAATCATTGATGAAATTGATGAGTTTTCAAATAAAAAGGATGATACAATTGATAAAGCTTATGATTTTTATTCCACTATTAGTGATTATATTATTGTGATTAACTTCATTATTTTATTTACGATGGTATTATGTATCTCACACGCAATTCGTAAATATTTTAATGGAACTATGACTACTACACTTTTTATGACGTTTTTCACATCTATGCTTATGTACAGAGACCGCACAAGTAGTCTTATTTTACAGATCCCCGATTTTATTGAATTCGTAGGTCGTTCCGGATCCGTAATGAAATTGTTCGAAAATTTGGAAATCGATTACGAAAAGGTAAAAAATAAGGAATATGTTTCAGATGACTTGGAATATAATAATATTCGATTTGACGATGTCTCTTTTACTTACCCGGATACGGACAAAGTGGTTTTTAAAAATGCGACCTTCAATCTCGATACAACCAATCACAAAATTATTGGTATAACTGGTTTATCTGGTAATGGAAAGAGCACAATGTCCAAGATGATGATTAAAATGTATAAATGTAACGAAGGAGCCATTTATATTGACGATATTAATTTACAAGACATTAAGACAGATGTATTGCGCGAAAATATCACCTATGTAAATCAAAATTCCAAATTATTTGATCGACCGGTTCTTGATAATATTTTATATGGTTGCAAAGACCAAGACAAGTGCAAAATGCATTATGATGAAATCTTGCAATATCCCAAAATAAAAGGATTGTATGAAAATGTGAATATTGAAGGGGAAAATGCTGGATTTTCTGGCGAAAAATTATCGGGAGGACAACGTCAAATCAGTAATATTATCGGTGGGTTGATTAACCCGTCAAAGATTTTGATTTTGGATGAACCCACAAATGCTTTGGATCCCGAGTTAAAAGATGAATTGTTAGAAATTATCAAATATTTCAAAAAACACAAACAATGTATTATTATTATTACTCACGACCAAGATGTTCATTCTCTTTTTGATGAAAATGTTGTGGTATAATGCAATTCCGCTTGCGGTCGGGGCAAGGTCGGCTTAGTTGGCGGAGGGGGGTGTCGTGCTTCGTATATCGGGACTATTATCCCTGAAAAATACTTTAACGTGAAAACATCTTATAAATTTATATACACTAAATTTATAAGACACTCGATATGGATAATGCTACTATTTGGAAAATCATCGATACTTATTTTCAAGATAATCCGCAAGCTTTAGTGAGACATCATATTGATTCCTATGATGATTTTTACAAAAATGGTATTTATCAGATTTTTAAAGAAAAAAACCCGATTCAACTATTTTCTCGTATGGATCCAGTCACGAATGAATATATGTCGTATTGTAATTTGTATATGGGTGGTAAAGACGGGTCCAAGATTTATTTTGGAAAACCAGTCATTCATGACGACCAAAATGTCCATTATATGTTCCCAAACGAAGCACGCTTACGTAATATGAATTACAGTATGACTATTCATTACGATATTGAAGTTGAATTTGTTGATATTTTAAAACCAGGTGAAGAACCTACAGTAATTGGTGGTGAAATGGAAAACGAGATGCGCGGTGGTAGCGTTGAACCAATGAATTATGACTTACAAAACAATGTTTCAACTGCAACATTGGGCACCATTTTATCTGAAATAGAACAAACTGGTGGAGAACTTCAAGAAGAAATGTCTGGAGGTGGTCCTCCCAAGTCCACGGCAGCAAAAAAGAAGACAGACGCCAAAGATGCAGTTCGTTTGAAAATGACTACGGAAGCAGCAGCTCGTCTTCGTGAAATGTCCAAAACATCTGTATCAGGAAACACACAAACTCGCAAGCATATACTAGAAAAAATTTATTTAGGTAAATTCCCTGTAATGTTACAATCTTCCTTTTGTGTTTTGAGTGGTTTGCCAAAAGAGATTCGTCATACTATGGGTGAATGCCGCAATGATATTGGTGGTTATTTTATTGTCGATGGCAAGGAAAAAACCGTTGTTGCTCAAGAAAAATTCGCCGATAATATGTTGTATATTCGGAATGTGAACGACGACAAATATTTATATTCCGCTGAAATCCGATCTGTTTCGGAAAACGTTTCCAAGCCTGTGCGAACATTGTCTGTAAAAATAGCAACTCCTACTTCCAAATACACAAACAAGCAAATCGTGGTGAATATTCCCAACGTTCGTGCCCCCGTCCCCCTATTCATTGTTTTTCGTGCTTTGGGCATCCTTTCAGACAAAGACATTATATCCCATTGTATCTTGGACTTGGATAAATATGAACCTATGATTGACCTGTTTATTCCTTGTGTTCACGACGCAGCCAACATAATGACCCAACAAAATGCACTAAAATACATTGCTCTTTTAACCAAGGGCAAAGGTATTACACACGCTTTAGAGATTTTATCGGATTATTTTTTACCCCACGTGGGTGAAACAAATTATATTCCCAAAGCATATGCTTTGGGAGATATGGTATTCCGTCTAATTTCCGTATACACAGGAGGGGAGAAACCAACAGACCGTGATAATTTCAAATTCAAACGTGTAGAATTGGTCGGATCCCTATTATATGACTTGTTTCGCGAATATTGGAGCATTCAACAGAGACAAATCCATTTGGAATTCGAAAAACGCCTCTATTACAATCAAGCAATGTATGAAGACAATTTGTTTGGTCTGATTACACAAAATTACAAGGACGTATTTAAGGAGCGAGCATTGGAAACCGGATTTAAAAAGGCTTTCAAGGGAAATTGGGGATCGCAAACTCATACGAAACGTGTTGGTATTGTCCAGGATTTGAATCGTTTGTCCTTCAATTCCGCCCTTAATCATTTGCGAAAAACCAATCTTCCCTTGGACAGTAGTTTGAAAATTGTTGGGCCTCGTCTATTACATAACTCACAATGGGGATATATGGATCCCATTGATACACCAGACGGTGGAAGTATTGGTCTTCATAAACATTTGTCTATTTCAACATATATTACACGTGGTGTTTCAAGAGAACCTATGATTGCTTGGCTTCGTGAAAAATGGGGGATGAAATTGGTAGAGGAATATACACCACGTGCTCTTTCCCAAGTGTCCAAGGTTTTTGTAAATGGTTATTTGGTGGGTGCAGTGGATGAACCAATTGGATGTGTCGAAAAATTCAAATTGTATCGCCGTAATGCTCTCCTTCCTATTTATGCGAGCGCCACGTTTGATATTAAACTAAACACCGTATTCGTCTATACTGATGCTGGCCGTTTGTGTCGTCCCATCTTTTATCGTGACGAACAAACCGGAAAAACATCGTATCAGTCCAAGACTATATTAAAAAAATTGCAAGATGGCGATTTCTCGTGGGAAGATTTAACTACGGGATTCAACAAAAAACGCGAGACTGCGAGTTTTACGCCTACTGAAATGCGCATTTACGAGCTTTACGAATTGTACGAAGGAATTGAAAGTGAAACCAATCCCGCCAAATTAGAGCGTTTTTTGAAAGAGAAAGCTGTCTTGGACTTTATTGATAATAGTGAGAGTGAGCACGCCCTAATCGCATTGGACGCCGAGAGTTTCGAGACGGGTCGCATTGAAACAGAGGAGAAGAGTAATCAGTCTATTACCAAATCGCCCAAATCACATACCCATTGTGAAATCCACAACTCGCTTATTTTTGGAATGATGACTAATATGGTTATTTTCCCTGAAAACAATCCAGCAACACGTAATTCATTTTCGTGCGGTCAGAGTAAACAGGCTTGTTCCAATTATCATACAAATTATCAAATGCGTATGGACAAAACAGCGGTTTTGCTCAATTATGGACAAATCCCGTTGGTCAAATCGCGGTTCTTGGACTATATCACACACGAAGAGAATTCCTATGGTGAGAATGTGATTGTCGCGATTGCTTGTTATACAGGATACAATGTAGAAGATGCGATGTTGGTCAATGAAGGTGCATTAAAGCGCGGTTTATTCCGCACCACATATTTCACTTCTTATGAATTGCACGAAGAAACCACGAAAAACGGATCTTCTCTGGTTGATAAACGTTTCATGGACATTTCAAAAGAACCATTGGTGGTGGGAACCAAACCTGGGTATGATTATAGTCAATTAGACGACTTTGGTGTAATTAAAGAGGGAACACACGTAAACGAGAAGACAGTGTTGATTGGATTGGCGGCTATTAATAGTCCTCCACCTGGAAGTCCAATGGATTCTGTTCCAACTTATACAGATGGGTCCAAGACACCTAAAAAGGGGCAATTGGGAATTGTAGATAAAGTATTTATTACAGATGATGAAGAGGGAAATCGTATAGCAAAGGTGCGTTTGTTGGAGCAGCGTATCCCCACATTGGGTGATAAGCTGGCTTCTCGTGCAGGACAAAAAGGAACTGTGGGTATGGTTGTCCCAGAACGCGATATGCCTTTTACGTCAGAAGGTGTTCGTCCTGATATAATTATCAACCCTCACGCGATTCCATCACGTATGACTATTGGTCAATTGGTCGAGTCTATTACAGGAAAGGCGTGTGCGATGTACGGTGGTTTTGGAGATTGTACCGCATTTAATAACAAGGGGTCCAAGATTGGACTATTTGGTGAAATGCTCACAAAACAGGGGTTTCACTCAAATGGTAATGAATTATTGTATAATGGAATGACTGGAGAACAATTGGAAACCCAGATCTTTATGGGCCCCACTTATTACATGCGTTTAAAACACATGGTAAAAGACAAGGTGAATTCTCGTGCATTAGGTCCAAGAACTGCTTTAACGAAGCAACCAGTGAGTGGTCGCGCAAATGATGGTGGCCTACGTATAGGTGAAATGGAACGTGATACTGTGATTTCACACGGAATGAATGACTTTTTGCGCGAATCAATGATGGAACGTGGTGATAAATCTTATATGGCTGTATGTAATCACACTGGAATGATTTCGATTTATAATCCATCCAAAGGTTTATTTGTGAGTCCCATGGCGGATGGGCCATTGAAATATGTCGGCTCATTGGAAGGAGAAGATGTTCGATTGGAACATATCACCAAATATGGACGTAGTTTCAGTATTGTATGTGTTCCCTATTCGTTCAAGCTGATGATCCAAGAATTACAGACCATTAATGCACAAGTGCGAATTATTACAGAAGATAATATTCAGCAAATTGAAAATATGTCTTATTCACAAAATATCCAGACATTGACTGGGGATAATAAAATGACCCCGACTAGTTTAATAAAAGCAATCCAAAAACGCATTGATGAAAACCATAGCGACCGTCTTTTTACACCATCATCTGATCATACACCAGACCAAAGTTTATTAAAAGAAGCGGTGGATGATTTTTCACCTCCCTATGCACCAGGCAGTCCAGCTTACGGACCCAACGAAAGTCCTCCCTATGCACCAGGCAGTCCAGCTTACGGACCCAACGAAAGTCCTCCCTATGCACCCGGAAGTCCAGCTTACGGACCCAACGAAAGTCCTCCCTATGCACCTGGAAGTCCAGCTTACGGACCCAACGAAAGTCCTCCCTATGCACCTGGAAGTCCGGCATATAATCCCAACTCGCCTTATGTTTCTCCTGCAGAAGCGGGTGATAGTCCGGCTTATAATCCCAACTCGCCTTATGTTTCACCAAAACAACTCGGGGGGGGTAAAGGAGAGGAAGAAGACGAAGAAGAAAGATATAAATTGGGCGAAAAGGTATGTCTTCGCCATAGCAAAGATGGTCATCCTACGAGAGCGTGGGAAGTATCACATATAGGACCAAAATTCATCACACTGCACGCTCTTGATAAGACTGGATTATCAGAAGAAGACCAAATCCAAGTCGTATCTCCATTTGATATTTTTCCCGAAGAACACGCGCGTGCTTATCACGCAAAACATATGGTTCAAACCACAAATATGCCGATGCAAAACTCAATGCAAAACCCGATGCTTCCTGAATCGGCGCCAAATCAACAACCAACAGTCATTATCGCCCCCAAGTTTTTCAATGGAAACGGAAGCGACAATTCAAGCGGTATAGAACATACAAATGATACAGCAGAGAAACAATTTGTTCCTGAAACAATGTCTGATATTGTGGTAAAGGCAAATATTGAGTCGGGTCCTAAAGCAGAACCGAACGAGGAACTCGATTTATCGAAACCTCTTATTGTGAAAAAGGGTCTATAATTGAAAACTGATAAAATAAGTATATTTTAGATGTGTTTGGAAAACATCTAAAATAATGATTATGCATCACATAATTCCCGCGTAATCGGACCATATTTAACCTGAACATTTTCACTCAAATGTGTATTATTAATCGTGATATTCTTTACCAACAGTTTATGTATTTTTTTCAAACCGTCCTTATTGAGTACTAATATTTCTAATGCACATTTCAATGCATAATTGACTAATTTCTTCACTTCTTTGTCGATTTCACTTTTCGTATGCTCACTTGTCTTGGAAGAACCATAAACCGCATCAACATCATACAATCCAACTTCTTTACCCAGACCAAACAAACTCACATATTTACGCGCCAAAGAATTGGCCTGTTTCAAATCGTTTGATGCTCCTGCGGTCACATCTAAATCGATTTCCCCTTCAAATATCACACCATCTTGATATTCGTGATCACGTTTTGCTGTTTTTTTACGATATAATATGATTTCGGCTGCACGTCCACCCAATGCGACGATTATATTCGCCAACATGTATCGCTTCGACGGCAAGTTGATATATTGTTCCTTGGGTGTAAATAAGGTATATCCACCAGCTCCACCATTGTTTGCATTAATGGTCACACGACGAACATCGAATATATCTTGGAAAAACAATGCGACCAATGTATGTCCTCCTTCGTGATAAGCCACCAATTGAATACTCTCTTTATCGCGATTTTCTTTCGCTTTAGGTAATCCAATTGTGATTTTTTCAAACGCATCAATCAAACATTTATCTGTAATATTTGAACTGTTATAACGCACTGATAATATGGCCGCTTCATTCGCTAAATTCGCCAACTCTGCTCCAGAAAACCCCGTTGTTAATTCGTATAGCATATCAAAATCTACATCTTCGCAAACACTCTTATTTCTCAAATGAACATCCAAGATTTGTTTTCGACCGTCTTTATCCGGTAATCCCACGGTCACTTTACGGTCAAACCGCCCAGGTCGGGTCAATGCATTGTCTAAAATATCCGCCCGATTTGTTGCCGCCATTACTATAATCCCATCACTTTCATCAAAACCGTCCATATTTGTTAATAATTGGTTTAGGGTTTGGTCGCGCTCACTATTTCCACCATATTCTGCCCGCTGTTGTCCAATTGCATCGATTTCGTCAATAAAAATAATGCACGGTTTTTTACTTTCAGCTTCCTCAAATATTTCGCGCACACGAGATGCACCGACACCCACATACATTTCAACAAATTGGGAACCACTTGCTGCTATGAAAGATACACCCGCCTCACCCGCAGTCGCTTTTGCTAAAAGGGTTTTCCCCGTTCCGGGAGGACCCTCCAGCAAAATGCCCGAAGGAACTTTTGCACCAGCTTCTTTATAACGCATCGGATGTTGTAAAAAATCAACCACCTCCGTCAATTCGAATTTGGCTTCATCACATCCGGCTACGTCTCTAAACGTTATGTTCGAATTAGTTTCATTGTACTTGGTTGTATGCTTACTATTACTGTGTTCGCGATGATGTTTTACATAATTTCTTACCATTTGTTGGAAACGAGTTATTCGATTGATAAGAACAACATGACGAATGAGTCGAATCGCAACTACAATTAGAAACAATGTATAATAAAAACGAAATATGCACCTAAAAACATATCGATAATCATAAATCGTCCAGGGGCGATATGAAGATATTGAAAACGGGACATTATTTTTTTGTAAGACTTCCATAACCGCAGTTGTGATTGGTTGAATTGTCGAAATCTTATGCAAATTATGTATATTATAATCTGCATTGTATTTTGCATCGAGCACAATGATTTCCTGAGCATTTGTGTAAATAGTTGCACACGTAATATTTTGATTATTCACATAATGAATAAACTCTTGAAATTCCAAATTGTGATTAGGTAAAGTATCTTCATATGTATCTAATAAAGGTGTTGTAATAGTATCACACGAAATTTGTTTCACGTGTGCGTTATGAACTAGTTGGTTTACACTAAACAGTAAAGAGAAGACAGATAATATAGAATAAAACAAAAACATTTTGAATATAGAAAATACAACGAACTTATTATATCAATTTATCGTTATTCTTTTTTTCAGATAAACAAAATTGATTGTTTATGAAAGGAGTATAAAGTTTCATAGCAACATATATATATTTAGCAAAATGTCTTCAAATAGTTCTCGTATTATCAGTATTTACAAATCCCGTAGTGTATTGTTGGAACAATTGCAACTTCGCGGGTATAAGGTAGATGATTACCTTTCGTATAGCATTAACGAGATTGATGCGATGTTGGCGAATTCTCAGCTCGATATGTTGCTGACTAACGATGATGGAAGCAAAGTATATGTGAAATATTATTTCACAGCCAAACAAACCACAAAACAAATCAAAAAAGAAGTATTGGATAATATTATTGAAGACCTGTATGTGATTGAAGAGGTTTTGACGAAGAAGGATACATTGATTGTGATTATTGAAGACGAACCAAACGATACTATTTTAGCAAAACTGCGCTATTTATATGATCATGACGGTATTTTCGTTATTCTTCACAACATTCACAGACTTCAAACGAATATATTGAACCATACATTGGTTCCTTATATGGAAGTATTGAAACCCGAAAAAATGAGTGAATTTATGAACAATTATAAAATAAAGAGTTTGACCCAATTGCCTGAAATTTCTCGCTTTGATCCACAGGCATTGGTAATCGGGATTCGACCCGGTGAAGTCGGACGTATTCAGAGAAATAGTTCTACCGCAATGACTAGTGAATATTACCGTGTTTGTGTATAATTATGCGAAAATTCCTTTCATGTCGCCACCTACTTTCTAACTACAATATATATCCAGATGTCTTCTATACCTCAAGAACGATTATTTCAATTAGAATATTACCCATCTGATTTTTTTTATTCTACAAATCGTGCGGACTTACCAGATATGGCTGGCTGTGAAATGCTCGAATATAAAAAACTCGATTGTTCTCCCGAAAATGCAGATGTTAAAACGATACGACAATGTTATGAACTCGAATTATGCAAAAATAAGGATTTAATTGACAAAATGTATACACGTCGCGATTATCACGGTGCAGCAAGTGCGAAGTATAATGACTACCAGGCAAAATATATGTTTGGGGTGGCGAAATTTATGAATTTGTTTATAGGAATTATAATCGCTTTCATATTTATTTATTATAATAGACAATAAGAATATACAGCAATTCATATGCCTTTAGAACAATTTACAATACAAGAGGGTTTCGCACAACCATTGAGTCTTACTGAACCAAACAATGTATTTGCGCTGCAAAATAAATTATCAAATGAACTCAATTCATATCAGACGAAATATGCACGATATATGAGATGCAATGACCCCAATACGAATAATGAAGTAACCGATCCGAAATGCGATTTAGACACTACAGACAGTTTTACGAGCCTTAACATTGCATATCGATCACTTTCATCTACAATGGATGAATTAAGTGACGTGTATCAGAAACAGACTACTGAGGGTGCGAAAACACCGGCAGAATATGAAACAGATGCGAAACAAATACCAGTGGAATATCAAAATTTGATTGAGTTAAGAAGTAAATTAGACACACAATTAGCCTTTTTACAGAAACAATTGGAGACAAATGGTGGGGAACCACAGCGTAGATTGCAAAGTAGACAGTTAATCAACACGTTATTGATCATTGGCGTATTTTCAATATTGTATTACATCCTTATTGGAATGGATTAGATCATTTACATCTTCAATTATGTAAATATTCGTTGGTATAATGTTTGTGCAAATAGAATGCACACTTATTTTATCGATTAAATATAAATAAGGATTATATTTAATGGAAAAAGAGAAAGATGATTCATTATATACATATGACCGTTTATCCAATTTTGTAAAGAATTACAAAGCCTATATCAATAAGAAAAAAAAAGGTGACGGGAAAAATGGCGAGGATTACGACTACTATCATTTCGAAGTTTCTCCAAAAGGGATTACTTCCGATAGTATTGGTCGAATACCTTCATCGTTTTTTTCGAATATTACATCTTGGAGCCCTTTTGCAACAACGAATACCATAAATGCCTGGCTAATGAATTTAGGAAAAACAAATAGCCGTCTTATTCAAAATGAAGATCAGCGCATAAAATCTCTTCCAATTCAACCAGGTGTCACGTTTAATGTAATTGCATTTCCAACCAACTTGTATTCGAACGATCGAAATACATTTTATACCAATATGGCCACCATATCAAACGAGTTCAATGAGTTGCCTACTAATTATAGCAATGTTGTCCAGTTGAAAACAGGAAGTTCCTCCAATTTAACTTCATTACAAGATTCGTTACAAATCGATGATAGTACGAACATGACTGCATTTTATAGTAATATATTGTCTTCGAAAAATACCTTGTTGGGATGTGAATGGAAAGGTTTTTTCAGACCCACACACGTTGGAGATTATCGTTTCACTTTGAACATATCAGGAGGAATGTTTTTTGTTTGGATAGGCAATAAATCGGTATGTGAATACACGCCTTACAATAGTGATTTAAACGACGGTAATCCAACTGCGAATTTAAACATAAATAATGATAAATATGTTCCTATACGAATTCAGTATTACGGGGTTATTACACCTGCGATTTTACAAAACCCAGTATCGTTTTCATTTAAAGTAGAGCATTTAAAGAATGATGTATCTGTTGAAATACCCGCCAAATCTTGCTTGTTCACAATAGATAATGGTAAATATATTCCACCCATTTTGTATTGTGGATTTGTAAGCACCAGTGCTGATACATATGCACAGGGGAAATTTCAATGTTATTCACTACTCAATTCTATGCGCGAGACAACAATGTCGACATCTGATTTGAAATTGTTGTATAAATTACTTAACTCGATCAAATATTCAGTATATGAAAACAGTTACGATACAAATAGTGATGGAATCATTAATTACGGTAAGCTTCCAAATAAGATGTATTATACTCCGGTTCGCGATACGCCAACTTCATTACCAGAAGTATTTTCTATTTATCGTATTGATAGTGATATACGTATGGGCGGTACATTTCAAATTGATACAAAAACGAACGATGGTTTGTATAATATGCGATTGATCGATCCAGAGGCCTCTCCTTCTATTTTACAATATGGGAATTCTTATCACGAATATGGTGGATATTATCCAGAAGTGGGAAAATCGGGAACCATAACCGGGTCTACTCAAGAAAGTGGAGAACAATGCAAGGAAAAATGCAATACATTAAATAATTGTAATCATTATTATGTATATTCTTCCAAAGGCAATGATCAATGTGTCGTGGATACATTAGATACAACACCTGCATATAATCAAATACTTCCAAAAACGGGTTCAATTGACGAAGGTTCTGCTGCTTTATTTGTTCGAAATTATCAATTCACTGAACCTACATGCGGAAAAGTTCCTGGAACGTCACAGAGTGATTTAATCAAACTCAAAACGGTTGATGCGACAAACAACTATTCTGGGTCCTTTCCCTACGCGAAATATAACTGGATTTCCGAAGACATTGAAAAAATTAAGGATATTGGGATTTGTGGAGACAAAAAATACAAACGTCTTACAAATGACGCAGCATCCATTTTATATAAAGATGATACTTATTACGACAATGGAACATGGTCATCTAAAAAAGAAGGGTTTGAGAGTGAATATACGGACGCCATTGAAGATACACACAATGCAATTAATCGTAACTTACATAATGAGCAGTTGTATGCAGACAAAATGCAACACATTAATCAAAATTACGAGGTTCTAACAAACGAAAAACTTCCCGCATATAGGAAATCTAGACAGATTTTAGAAAATAACGCAGATTATGATTACAATGGACGCGAATTATCTTATTTTAACGATATTCCACCAAACACAATTCAGCAACAGGTCATTGACGACAACAATGAACTTTACGTTAAGGACAATCTCATGTATGTGTTAGGTTCTATTACCGCCGCAACATTGTTAGTATTCGCCATTATGATTGCGAAAGAATAAATAGAATTTACGCCCCGCTTTTTCTAATCATTATACAAATAGGTTATTTATATAATGTCGAACAAAGGTTATTTTGATTTGTCCGGAATATTTCATGTCCAAAAGAATTATTTAACCGATTTATCAAATTCGTATCCCGATGTGAACAATGCCCCACTTGTTGCAAGCTATGTGCACGATTTACAAAACAAAATTATACAAACCGCCGATGATTATAAGGACGCAAACACTTCTGCAAATGCAGTTTTAGACCAACAAAATGCAATGATTAAAATCATTGACGATGAACAGAAACGTTTAGACGAAAAGAAGGCTTCTATCGATAATGCGACTATGGAAGAAGAACGAAAAACACTTCTTACGAATTCACAACGATTACGTGCTGCAGAATATACAAAAATAATTATTGTAGCCATTATTTGTTTGTGTATCCACGTTGGTTTGCGGATGTTTTCAAATGCATATATCAACGAAGAAACATCCAAAGGTTTACGTGTGATGATTATTTTGGCTTATATTACTAATATTATTATTTGCGGCATCATTATAATGAATATTTATTTAGATATTCAGTCGCGAAGTCAGATTAATTATAATGAATTAGTATTGCCGCCTCCGAATACAACGGTGGATGGTGGTGTTAGTCCCAAAACAGCCGATTACGATAATGTATTTTCTGGTATAGTTGGATGCTTCGAAAAAGAGTGTTGTTCAGAAGGCACTACGTGGGATTCCACCCCAGGAATAGGTAAGTGCATTTCGAACGCAACAACACCTGCACCAACTACATCTGCTCCCCCAACCACAAAAGCACCAACTACATCTGCTGCCCCAACTACAAAAGCCCCAACTACAAAAGCACCAACTACAAAAGCATCCAATGTATCGCAATTGGAGAATGAAACTACTGGATTGGAGAAGGCAATTCCATCCGTGAAAAAAACACAATCGGAAATCAGCGGTCTTGAAAAAGATGCATCTATAGCCACAGAAGCAGCCACAAAAGGAGCAACACCGACAGCCACAAAAGGAGCAACACCGACAGCCACAAAAGCAGCAACACCGACAGCCACAAAAGCAGCAACACCGACAGCCACCAAAGCAGCAACACCGACAGCCACCAAAGCAGCAACAAAAGCAGCCACAAAAGCCGCAACAAAAGCAGCAACACCTACTCCAACAGTAGAGTCGTTTGTATCGGTAAATCGTATTGCATATATGCCGGATCAAGAAAGCAATTTATTACCCCATAACACTACGAATATGTGTAGTGCAGGCAACGAAACAAATAATTTTGGTTTCCTTCCTGGAAATTATGTAAATACCTATGTTCCATATAAGTAATGACTATAGAAATTGCATTCAAAATTATACCTGTGAATTATATAAATGGTTTATACTGACTATCGTGATTTATATAATTCGGTCAAATGGCAAAACGACATGGTACTCACAGAAAGTGCAAAATTGCGGGACCAATATTCCACCGACAACCAACGTGTTGTGTATTTAAATGAAGACGTTCAATGGTGGACATCACTCAATTTCATTTTATGGTGGATCTATTATTTAGCCTTTTTAGCAGTAACCTACTTCACCTTTTATGGTAAGGCCCAGGGATATTCCACCCGCACTAAAATACTAATTGTGTGTGCTTTCTTATTATATCCCGCTGTTATTTTAACACTTGAAAAATGGGTATATGATTTATTTCAATTCATTTATGCATTGATCGTAGGGAAGGCTTATGTAAAAACGACCGATGCGACACCACCATTTTCTATTTTAGATGTGATGCCTCCAGGGCACCATTAAATTATTTTCGGTCGACTGCAAACTCGAGAAAGAAAATCATCCTTGTTGTAATTGGATGATATATACATATTCATAATTTCAGCAGGAGTATATTGTTTGTCTGGAACACGTTTGAGCTGTGATGCATTTATTTTTTCCCCAAATAAATGCGTAAATATTTCGGAAAATGTCTTGCGAGACACATAAGAAAGTTCTAATGTAATATCGATGCGACCTGGACGAGTGAGTGCAGGATCGAGTTTATCATAGTGGTTGCTTGATATAATCAAAATACGACCAGGGGTCTCGAGTAACCCGTCCCATAAATTAAGTATATCATCCAGAGTGATTGGGTCATCTGGTTTTAAAATGGAAACAAGGGACTTTTTGTCGTTATTCCCATTTGTATTTTTATTCGCAATGGTCTCCAACACATCCTGTATTTGATTCTCATTCGTAGATGATTTTACTTTAGTTCTGGCCATATCGCGTTTATATACAATTTCACCCAGACAATCAATATCTTCAATCACTATGATCTTTTTATCAAATATAATGGAACCACTTTTGTTCTGATGATTATATTGTGTTTCGTAAAACGCTTCATATAATTGTTTCCGCGTTTTAATCGTTTTCAATGATAAACATACAATATGTCTGTCTGTGTATTTCGCAATGCATTTAATTAAGGATGTTTTCCCGGTTCCGGGTGGTCCGTGTAGTCCGACACCGAGCGTATGTGGTATTCCCTTCTCGTAATACCATTCGGAATTTTGTAAAAAGAAGTCCAATTTCGATACAATTTCTTCTTTTCGGTCGAAAAACATATTTTGAAAGGAACGTGTGGTTTGAAATTCGTGTTCTGTCCATTTATCGAATGACCCACCATCGTCATTTTTCGTCGTGTATATGTGATAAATAAATCGTTTCCGAATACGTGTTTCTTCGACTTGTTCCAAATAAGATTTTGTAATATCATCAAGGAATTTCTTTATTCCGTAGATATTGGTCACGGTTGATGTTAAACACAATGTGATTGTGTGAACCTTGGTCTCCTTTTTATCGTCTTCCTTGCTATGTGTATCCGATGTAGTATACCCGTATATGGATAGTTTATCATCCACTATAAAACGATCCCTTTGTGAAATAAAATAGCTCGTTTTTTCGGGCGTATTGTATGTTTTGACATCCAATAAAATTTCCTTTATTTCACGAACACTATGATTTGTGTCTATATTGTCGGTAATATGATGTAAAATGGCCTTGACTGTATTACTGAATGTGTTTGATATGCTATTTTCAACAAAATAAGATGGTTTTGAATATGTTTCGCCGCTCAGTGTGAGAGTATATGTTTTTGTCCATAATGAATATATATTTAAATAAGAGATGCACGTATATAGATCGATAGTTTCAAATTTCGAATAAATGTAGCCAAACAATGAAATACTCAGTGTTGTAATAATTGTGTCTACTATAAAATTCCCGGTTTTCAACGAAGACACCAAATTTATAGACACTATATCTTGCAATGACCCGAACATGTTGCTATGTTAGTACCAGCGTAAATCTTTATCTTATTTGGATTTAAACTCTTGGGCATTTATTTTGTATTTTTCAAATACATTATCCCAACTTTTTATAGAAATCCGGTTTATTTTTTCATCCTCCCCCTTTCGTCTATATACAAAATCAAATTTAAGATTTTCACTTTCATTCATTCTTAAACGACTAAGTTCGCTGTTTATTTTATCTATGTCGATTTCAATATCATAAACAATTAAGGACAATAGACAAAAATTTTTACCATACTTATTTTTGTACATTTCACAAAATTCGAAACTTTCGTTTATCAAAATATCTAAATCCGAACATAAATTAAAACTCCAATGGTAATGTCTGTAATAAATAAAGGTTTTTTTAGTTGGACTACTTAAAATGCGTCGTGTTCGTTCAACCTTTCGATTTATGCTTTCTATGATTTGAGGTTTTGATGTATCGTGATGCATAAACACAAAATTGGGATAATATTGATTTATATTCAAGACAATATCGTTTAATATCGGATGGGCAGTTGTTTTTGTATAATTTTCGATGCGATTGAAATGATCAAAATCACTCTCAATAATCTTATTGACCGTTTTTAATCCATCATATTCATTCCATATATAATCAAAAAAATGATGAATGTTGTTTATACCGATTCGTTTTAATTGGTTCTCAACATCACACGAACTACCTAAAGAAAGAACGGTTTGTCGAATCATTATTATATAGTGTCCGATCATTTTGTTTGTGAAACACGAACATAGCGTACTCTTTCAAAAATAATAAATGAAAACCATATAATAAAAATGCGTGTATAAGATATATAAAAATGTTTACTCGTCTAGTTTTACTTTCCGCCGCCGCTTTGTTTCAGGTTTCCCATTCTCTTGAGTTTGGAGACCGTTTCATCCAATGGGTGAATGATTTCCGCATCGAAACTACTGATGCTACTCATAAAGAGCACGTTTATTCCAATTGGCTTTCCAATGATAAGTATATTACTGAACATAATTCCAAAAATTCCACATACACACTCGGACATAATCATTTGTCTGGTTTGAATAGTGAAGAGTTTAGTCGTTTTTTGGGGTTAAGTGGTGAGCCTGATCTCAAAAAGATTAATGTCGATAAAATTAAAACCAAGATTGAAGAGGTAAAATGTTTATCTGGTTGCGTCAAGGATTATGACGCAGACAGTAAATTTGATACTATTCGTTGTGTGAAGGACTGTTTTGGTTCTGCACACGTTCTAAGAGACGCTCCATCATCAGTTGATTGGGTAAAGGGTGGTGCAGTTACTCCCGTGAAGGATCAAGGTCAATGCGGTTCGTGCTGGAGTTTCTCAACGACAGGTGCTTTAGAAGGTGCCTATTATGTCGCACACGGAACATTAGAGTCCTTTTCTGAACAACAATTGGTTGATTGTGATAATCGCAAGAATGGTGGTAAGGATATGGGTTGTAATGGTGGTTTAATGGACAATGCTTTTAAGTGGATTGAGAAGAATGGTGGTCTTTGTACAGAGACAGCATACCCGTATACGTCTGGAACGACTAAAACGGCCGGAACTTGTGATACATCGTGCAGTATTGTTGCAGATAGTGATATTACAAACTTTGTGGATGTCCCAGCTAAATCGGATGCTGATATGATGTCTGCTTTAGCGCAACAGCCTGTTTCGATTGCAATTCAAGCCGACCAAAAGGATTTCCAGTTGTATAAATCTGGTGTATTTACTGGTTCTTGTGGAACTCAATTGGACCACGGTGTATTGGCGGTTGGGTATGGATCTTTAGATGGTGTTGATTTTTATATGGTGAAGAATTCGTGGGGACCTACCTGGGGTGATAATGGTTATATTCGTATGGGTCGCGGTTCATCCTTTAACTCTGGTGCAGGTCAATGTGGTATGTTAATGCAAGCCAGCTACCCTGTTGTGTAAACGTCCTATAAATACGCAAAATAAAGAATAATATGATTTGATATATATCATATTATTGTTGTGCATAATCGCGTTATTATATGCCTTTTTCAATCATTGCAAAAAGTATAATATGCTAATTAAAACAATTTATATTTATTGGGCACAAGGTTTTGAAAATGCACACGAAATTGTGAAAATATGTTTGAATTCGTGGAAAACAATGAATCCGAATTGGAATATAGTTGAATTAAATGATACGAACTTGGGTGATTATATTGATATAGACGATATTCGTGCGAATTCAAATATAGCCGTTACAGCAATGTCGGATGTTATTCGCATAGCATTATTACAAAAATGGGGTGGTGTATGGACAGACGCAACCTGTTTTTGTCGTGTATCTTTGGACGATTGGTTGCCCAAATACGCCAAAAATGGGTTTTGGGCATTCAGTAGACCCGAACCAACACGATTGGTTTCGAGTTGGTTTTTATATGGAACTCCCCAAAATTACATTGTGCAACGATGGTATAAAAAAACAATGAATTTCTGGACAAAAAAGAATAATGGTGCAAATGGGTACAAATATTATTGGTTTCATTTTCTATTCAATGAAATGTATAAAAATGATAAACATATTCGTAAAATGTGGAATGATACAAATCAATTGTCCGCAGAAATGCCTCATATTTTTCAAGCAACTGTTAAAGGAATACCTTCATGTGCGGTTGCATCATTTAATAACGGAAAAGTTCCAGTGTACAAATTGAGTTATAAAAAAGAAGACCATCAAATTTGCGCGTGGAACACTTTCTTTAAAGATAAAAGTGTGTTATTAATGAATCCAACTACTTTGAGATTTTTACATATTCCTAAAAATGCAGGGACATCCACTGAAGAAATGGGAATTACATTGATGCGAAAATGGGGAAAATATGATACAAAATTAAAGGCGAAAAATAATGCTCACGCGTGGCATACCCCTCAACCTATTGGGACTAATGCATTTTGTGTGATTCGCAATCCTTTTGATAAATTGTTGTCGGAATTTCGTCATGAAGTTATTTTAAATAGTTGTAAAAAGAATATGAATCCAAATGCTAATTATAATGCAAAATCTCTCAATCACTGGATACAATATAGCCTTGAAATGATCAAACAAAATCCTCATTATATGGACAATCATTTTTTACATCAACATTATTATTCGGATTATTGCAAACACATATTATTATTTGAACACATACAAGAAGATTTTGACGCCCTTCTCAAAGAATACAATCTCCCTCTCACTAAATTACCAAAATTACCGGGGGGTAAATTGCAACAATCACATCGATCTAAAACGACCTTTTCTCATAAATTGGCGAAATGCGATATTAGTCCTGAAAATCTACAGAAAATACAGGAATTATATGCAAAAGATATTGTCTTGTGGGAAAAGCATAGTTTGATGCGAGAAGATATAAATATAGTGAAGGAGGAAACTGTTGTGGAAAAACAGGTTCACTTCCAATAATCTTCTAATTATATAATTGAATGTTGTATAATTTCAATTATATAGGTTCGTAACACTATATATTCTCTCTGGTGTGAAATGAATTTACAAAAACTTGAGAAAAAATAAACTTATTTTATTTTTATTTTTATTTTTGTAAAACATACTTTTATTCATTTAGTTCACAGTTCATTTAGTTCAATTTCATTCAGATCACACTCATCTATACTACTATTGTCTATGTCTACTTCTTGAAAATCATCGTCCTCTTCGTGGAACTTGATTTTCACATCCCGCCAAATTCCATTACGACATCGTCCATATCGCTTATCCATATAATCATACAAATTCTGAGGTCTAGGATTTTTGGTTCCAAAGTTGATATTATACCAGATCTTGAACTCTTCCGACAGCTGAGATTTGCGAACAGTAGAACCATCACATTTCACCACCTTATCTCGAACGAATTCGGCAAGGTAGTCTTGGCGCTCTCTGTATTCATTGCTTGCAGACAATACGGTTGGACAATCACTCACGCGTCCTTGATTCTCATAAGCACGCTCGACTAACATCGCAAGGAATGTCTCGCGCCATTGGGCGAATTTACCAATCAATTCGTCATCGATTAAGAATTGGTTTGGCTTCTCTGCGTCACCTTCCACTGGTTTGGGAGTGAATAGTGATTCGAAGGGAACAACGCGGAAACGACGCCAAGTTCCATGGTCCTGAGTGCGAACCGTCATAAATTGGTTGCAACATACAACCAATGCAAATTGAGGCTGAAATCGGACAGGTTCCGTCATATAAGGAGCACGGGCGACAATGGTCTCTACACCACTTACATACTCTTTCATTGGACCTTCGTGAACAACATCTGTGCTCTCAGGTTCTTGCATTACTACATATCGGGCACCCTTCAATGCAACCACTTCCGGTGCGAGTCCACCGATCTTTCCACGACCCTGTGTAATGAGCGAAATTGGTGCAGCCACTTTATAACTACCCATTGTTTGTGTCATTAAATCGGTCAATACAGATTTACCATTTTGCCCAAACCCAATATAATTATGGAACGTTTGGTTCAATGACGGCATGCCTATCAAAACCGACGATAAATGATTCCACATATATTCACGTAATTCGTCTTTTATAAAGAGCTTCGCCATAAAATCCTCCAATAACCCAATATAGGGAGTGTGTCTGGAATAAGACAATGGGTAATAGTTGATCTCAGTGCATTTCGTCAAATAATCTTCCGGGAGACCTTTGCGAAACAACTTCTCTTTAAAATCGACTACACCATTTTTACAACACAACAAATATGGCTTACTATCCAAACGCTCATAAAATTCGGGGTCATAAAACAAGTCACGAGCCTCCTGCATAATGTTCTTCTTGTCGCTAGTTTGACCCAAACGCTGAACTATTTTCAACACAGTTTCAATGCGAGCCTTCGTGTGTTTTCGCTTGTCTTCGTCACTATCATTTTCCAAAGTTCCCATATAATTAATAAGCTCACCGGCGCGTGTTTCATACAATTCACGTAATTGGTTCGAAATGGCTTTTCTCAAATATGTTCCTGAATCAAGTTGTCTCCAAAGATGGTCCTTGTAGTAATACCAAGTACCATTTCTTACATCAGCACAGACATAGTCATCTTTATACATTTGATGCAATACAACCGCCAAATCGTAATCACCCGCACCCTTTGCATTCGCAATAGAACTCGCTGAAACGGAATTGATAGTCAAATCAACATAATAAGATACTGTGTTTTTGCGCACTGCAGTTGCTCCGTCAGAATTATGTTGCATTGCCCAGAATATGATCGAACGGTTTGTAACACCTCCAGCAGTCGCCTTTTGATCAAATCCATCCCATTGTTCACATAAATCCGGAATACTTTGGAAATCAAAGTTGCTCGATTTCGCACTAAATGCAATCCATACAATCAATAATTTATTCGATGTATTCTTTAACGCCCATCCAACACGTATCCACTTTGCATACGATCCAGTTCCGTAATATGCTTCCGGTAAAATAGATGTATATTCATATATTTCACGCATTTTGTATTCACGTGAAGTAATTGCATCCAACCACTTATTTAAATAATTCTCTAGATCCTCACGGGTTGTTATTTTTCGAATTTCGGCTGAACAACTACCTTCACCGAATTCAAAAGCGCCATCATTCATGAGACCAGGAACAGGTGTTCGTCTACGCACTTGATTTATTTCGGATGCAGCATTCAAACTATCAACTAACGTCATAAAGGATGTCTTGTAGAAGAAATGAGGGTGATCCTGATATTGAACAGACAATTGTGGAAATTTCTCAACAGTCAAATACTCCTCTGGAACACCTCGATTGTTAATAAATTCCCCATCTTCAGGATCATAGCTCACTTCGTAGACATTCGTTAATTTATAAGCAATGTGTTTAGGTTTGCACGATCCGTATAACTGCCAATTGGTATACCCAATAGTGACACCTTCGTCAAATACATCATCCCACGTATTGACCAAAGGAAAATCTCCCCAGCATTCCGAAACCTTTTCCTTTACGCGCTCTCGTAACAATTTTTGTGCAATATGATCCATTTGGATGCCTATAATCATATGAATACCGTCCTTTGTAATGTTCTTCTCTTTCACACGATTTATGGTGTCCTTCTCGAATAGATATATGTTAAATTGCGTATCTGCGTCAAATTGAAATATATCTTTCAATTCCGCTAAATAGACATCGACCATATCATCCAAATGTTCTTGTGTATAAACGCGTTCAGGTAAATCGAGTGCAAAATGTAGGTCTAGATCGACTGCAATTGGCGACGTTCCATCTGTATTTTGCTTCTCGGTCAAATATTCGACCTTGTTTTTGGCGACGATTTCTTTATGATATAATTTCCAGAATGTGTTTCGCTGTTCAGGAGGAATATCATATGAACCGCCATATATTTTGGATTTTTCATCACCAATTCGGGTATGTGTTGGACCAGAACTTTCCGGTCGTTTTACATATTTATGGTGTATTAAGAAATCCTTTAATTTAGTAAAATTCCTTACTGGAGATGGAACGACTACATTCTGATTTTCATCGGAAGATATTACCGTATTTGATATATTAGCGTTCTCATCCATTGTAGAGTATAAGATACTCCTACATTTATTTCCTTTCTCTAAATCAATTTTGTTGCACAATTTGCAGTCATAACCATATATCTATAGAGATTTATTTAGATCGTTTTCGTTATTATTTAAAGATTTCGTTTCAACAAAATTGATTGAAAGAACATAAACACAATGTTATACACAAATTTATACGCATTTATTAACTATGAAATTCTGCACAACATGCGACAACATGTATTATATCGGCGTCAATGAAGAAAACGGCAATAAATTGTCGTATTATTGTCGCAATTGCGGACACGTAGATGAAACGGAAAATGCCGAAAATACTTGTGTTTTAACCACACAAATCAAACGCGGGGAACAAAAATACAGTCATATTATTAACGAATATACCAAATTGGATCCTACATTACCCAGAATTTATAATGTGGATTGTCCCAATGCCGCTTGTAAAACGAATACTGAAAAACCAAAGAAGAAGGCCGAAGTCTTGTATATTCGGTATGATGATGAAAATATGAAGTATTTGTATTTGTGTGCAACTTGTGATACAGTATGGAAAACTGATTAAAATGATGTTGACTATTTGTAAATATTGCAACTCAATACTATTCTTTTTTACACCGTAACCGATAAATGAATTAAAAACATGTATCCACTTTTGTTGATGCACGGATTTAAATCTCCATCGGTGTTATAAAATTGATTTTAAATCATTTGTTAAATGATTTAGAAATATCCAGCGTTTATATACAAATAATTATGCCCCATCATTCTGAAAACGAAGACTTGAACGATCTTCTTGATTCTGAACCGGAAGATAATGGTGATTCTTCGGATGACGATATTATACCTCCCCCCCCACCGGTTGGTCAAGACGACAGTGATGATGATGATGATGCAAATTCATTAGTCAGCGATGATGGTGTAAAACCTCCTCCGCCTACAACTGAACAAGAAGACAGTGATGATGACGTCAATTCATTGATTAGTGATGACGACGAACCGCGCAATAGTGCAATGGAAGTTGGCGTAAATGAAGAAAATACGGATTTCCTTCATTCTAATTCTAATTATGATAATGATATGAATGATTATAGCGATGATGATGATGATGATGATGAAAATTATTTGCAAAAATTAGACAGTAGTCTCAAAACGAATGTTATTTCAGAACATCATCCCGAATTAAAGGTCCATAATAATGAAGAAGTTGAAGCATTGTCTCGTGTGGTTCGTAATGAACAAGGTGTGATTGTAGACTCTTTACATCTTACTGTTCCGATATTGACCAAATATGAACGAGCACGTATTTTAGGAGAACGTGCAAAACAGTTAAATATGGGCGCAAAGCCAGTTGTTCCTATTCCAGACAACGTTATTGACGGATATTTAATCGCATTAGAGGAGTTCAATCACAAAAAAATTCCCTTTATTGTGAAGCGACCTTTGCCAAATGGTGGTTGTGAATATTGGAAATTGCAGGATTTAGAAATTATATAATTGTCCTTACCCATTGAAAATAAAAAACAATATTATTGCTTGTTTTTTATTCATTTATCGGTATTGGTTATTCAAGGGTTTAAACCACATCCGCACCGTAATATTTCAAATACATTTGAATGTACACGTCTTCGATTTGTTCTCTAAAGTGTTCCTCGATTTCTTCACCGTGCGGTTTTCGTCCGTGGGTGTTATTGAATAAAACCACATACTGATTAAATTGTATGTTTGCTTGTTGCACTTTTACCTCTTCTTCTTGCATACGTTGTATGCGAATATCGGCCTCACGCGATTCACGATCCTCTATTTCACGGGTTTTATCGTGTAATTCTTGTTCTTTCAATCGTAATTCAGTCTGGCGTTGTAACAGATCTTGTTCTGCACGCGTTTCAAGCTCAGTTGGTTCATTTAGTCCCAAGGCTAATTCGGCCTCTTTATACCAATGATGACGAGTTTCATCCGCAGAAATGATAATATCGCATATATCTGGTTTTTTCAATTTTGCAAACCGTTCTTTGATTAATTTTTTTCGTTCTGGGTCAGATTCAGTCTTTCCTGTGAACGTAGACATAAACTCGGCAATAATGGGTTCAGGTATAGAAGGACTTGTTTCCATCAAACGGTCGAATTCGTCACGATTGTGTTTTAAAAACACACCTGCATCGGGTCGTTCATCGGGAGATTTGGATAATTCTATCCGTATATTGCGCGCATATTTATCCCACGCAATCGAAGATACACGATGAGCTTCGTTTAATTCAGATATTTTCAAATATTGATGAATCGTAGTCAAAATGCCAATGAGAATATTCACAGAACCAATCACCATAGGTGCATATACCTTTTGACTGTCTGTTAAACTACTTTGTGCAAATGACGCTGTACCACTAATCGTTGAAAAAATAATAGCTGGAATGGTAAACCACGTATTCATTCGCGAAAATTTATTATGAGCTCGTGAGTTTAACCATTTGTAGCATTGTGCTACATCGCACCATTCTACTAATAAATTTTCATTTTCAGGTGACCATTCCACCTTCTTTTTTGGCTTTGCATCTTTTTCTATAGTTGAGGAAAAGCCAATGGACAATCCAGATGGAGTTACGGGACTTTCCGACATTATATTGTTCCATGAGAAATTACTTTTTCTCGGTGCTAGGCTCTTCCTTTTTCTCTATACTAGGCTCTTCCTTTTTCTCTATACTAGGCTCTTCCTTTTTCTCTGTGCTAGGCTCTTCCTTTTTCTCTATACTAGGCTCTTCCTTTTTCTCTGTGCTAGGCTCTTCCTTTTTCTCTGTGCTAGGCTCTTCCTTTTTCTCTGTGCTAGGCTCTTCCTTTTTCTCTATACTAGACTCTTCCTTTTCCTTCGTTTTGTTCGGCATTGATATTTCAAGTTTTATAGGTTGACTATCATTTATTTCTACTTCAATGGATGTATCTTCGTCGTCAATTTCTTTCATCACATTTTCAATGGTCGTTTGTATTTCAGATTTTCGCATTTCACTACTATCTTCGATTTGGCTACGTATGCCTAATATGTTATTTTGATTTTCAACAGACATCATTTCTTGCTTTTGGTTTAAAATGTCTTCTTCCACTTCTTGCAAAAGCTTTTGGATGCGGGTCTCTTGTTTGACTAAATATTCCATATGAGAGGAGTGAAAAAACGCCAAATAATTCACATACAATGAAATTTGTTCACGAAATATCACATTTTCATAATTCAATGTTTGCATAAAATTACCAATAGACATCCCCCGACTCGTGTTGTCGGAATAATGTAAAATATTTTGCTCTTTGGAAAGAAAATGCACGTATAAATAATTAATAGTGCGCAAAATATCATTATGTAAACCTGTAATATTCATTGGCTTGTATTCGTGGAATGGTTCTAAATCACGATATGGTTCATATTTTTTAAAATCCACAGTTAATTCTTTTATTATTGCGTGATTATCTCCCGTCTGCGTCAAAATGATATTATATAATTTATAATAATCTCCATACATACGATTATGTAACATAGCATTGTATCGTTTGATATTATCCATTTCAAGTAAAATAGTTTTGTATTGGAAATAAAAAGAATCCAAACAAAACAGGAATATTTTCTTAGTGTTTTGCTTTACCATATTATTGTACGTTTCTTTCAAATTGTTAATCTGTTCATCTAATATTGCGTTTGATTGATTGTTACTATATTGCTTTTGCAAAATCGATTGGAAATCAGACTTTAGTTTGTCTATATTAAACAAATGAATTGACGCCATTTATGATGTCTATATAATGCTTCTATGTATTCGATTTTACAGAATATTTAATTTTTATGTGTATTTGAATGAAAATAGTATTGATATACCTTTTCAAAAATAACGTCACTATTACATTTACCACAACTTCCTATTTTCAAATGAATCCCTGGATATGTTTCAAATACACCATGAATACGGCATTTTATCTTTAATTTGGTGTATTCGTTTTCATATTTTGTTTCGGAATAATTAAATGTTCTTCCGTGATTATGTCGTGCAGTTTGGATATAAGTACGAGTATTCATTACTCAATAAAAAGGGTTACTTTTTATTTTACTTTACAAAACAATTTTATTTTTCTTTCTCTTTCTCATTGGTTGCTCATAATCTCAGTGCTTGTCCACATATTGTATTCGCGAACTTCTGTCTGAATGCGACAAATATCATTGTTCAAGTCGTTGTAATCGTTTAGAATGTCCGCGCGTTCCTCAATGCAATCAAAGAAGGATGGAGGTGTGAGTAATTGAAGACTCAACTTTTGGATATTTTGATTTTCAGCTTCGACTTCGTCAACCGATTTCCAGTGTGTTGCTAAATCATCCCACGTTGTGTCCATCCATTCGGGCAGCTCATCATCATCGCTCTCAATACGACTGATTTCAGACAAGATGGATTCATCATCGTCTTCTTCATGTGCTTCCGACACCTCAACCTCTTGTTCCTGGATTTTTGCTGTCTCCGGAAGCAAACTAAATCCACGATCCGTTCTCTCCTTGATGGACAAATGTGGTTTGACTTCCCAGCGCAATGATAAACCACATCCCTCATACATTATGTGCGTTGTTTTGCCGTCCTCAATGTTTTTTGCAAAACGATCTCCCACTTCACTTTTCTCGGGTTTCACCGAAATAAATGCGTAGTAATGGTTTGCTGATTTTAACTTACCGTATTTTTTCATTTTTTTTTCGTGCATCTCAATCGACGTCACTTTTCCAAGACCCTGATTCGTAAATACAAATCGGACATCTTCTTCCGTAACACCCAAACGAATGAATGGGATAAATACGCTGTGTGTGTGAGTTGATTGACTAAACATCTTAATGCACTGAAATTGGTTGTAATTGAATGAACTATTAAAAGGCCATTCAATTTTGTAGTGAAATTGGGATTATAATATTTTGCTCGCTATGTATAAAATAGACAATATTACAAACCAAGAGTAAATTGCTTGTGATAAAAACTGATTCTGTGAATCACGTTGTAAAGAATAAAAGGTCTGTTTTACAATATATCCCATCAACAAAATAGATCCTCCACCGAGTAGTATATCTATCATTGGATTTTTCGTAATTGCCTGAAGTTGTCCGATGATGCGGTGCATAAAACTAGTGCCCACTGTGGATGTTTGCGAAAAGGCTGATTTGATTGGATTCGTTACTCGTCCTACCCGATGTTTTGCATTTTTGAATGCAGTCGTCAGACCAACCTTCTCGGATCCTTCTTTTAATTTTCGTAATATAGGGTTTTCGCGTCCTTTTTTCACAGGGTTGTCGCTCATTGAATAGATGTATTTTATTTACAATATAGAGATACTATAGTTCCGAGAAGTGTTCTTCTGACTTTATGCACCAGAATGAGTGTTTTAGTTCTCCTACCATTTCTTGAAAATAGGCACTATCAAAATGTCGTTCGCTTAACTCTTCCATTTCGCGTGTTATTTGTGGTTTTTCATCTTGTTCTTGGACATACTCTGATTTTGTTTGTGTACTATTGTCTGTGTCTGTTACATCGTCGTCGCCTTCTTCTTTTGGATCCTCTTCTTTTTGATCCTCTTCTTTTGGATCCTCTTCTTTTTCTTCCTTTGGTTTGCTCATATAAGAAACAATACTTGGTATAACTTTGCCTAAAGTCATTCCCTCATTTTCTGAAATCGGTGCTTGGTATATACCCGACATCAAATAAAGAGGTTTTTCTAAAAATCCAACAAATCGCCGAATACGCATTATGGATTGACTATGAAAGTCCAAGGGAAGCAAAGAAAAGACAAAGAAGTCGCCTAAAATAGAATGGAAAGAACGTTCATCGATCAATGATAAATAGGGAGATGTGTCCCGATTACGTTCATCGTATTCGCTATAAATATTTTCATATTGATCATCCTTTTTTCGACATAAATACAAAACGCGCGGAGTGTCCAAGATTGCACCACGTTGATCCTTAATTTGCATCAATTCTGGATTATCATAAAAGAGGAAAGTTGCCTCTTGGACAATTTTGTATCCAAACAATTGTTTCATGTTCATTATTTCATCTACCGTTCCCCAGTTTCGTCGTACATCCTCTCTTTTTTTAATATGAAACTTGGACATATCGAACAAAACATACAGTGTATCTTCTAAACGTGGGCTTTTAATATATCCTTTGAACACATTTTTCATATTCTCTTCGGTCATTGTTAGATCTGGTTCAAACATGTCCAAGATCATTTTGGTGCATTCGTTTTCAAAATAGACGTGATTTGGCGTTTTCCCATCCTCATCTTCTTGGACAAGTTGTATATTTGTAGGACAACGAAACTCCATTTTTGGAAATGCATAACTCCCATTATCTAATTGCATCATATATTGCAAAAAGGGTTTGAACCCGGATACATTCATTTCATATCCACACAAATAAACAGTATATTTCTTAGTAACGTCAGTCTCATTATCACACAAATCAAATAACATATCCAATTCTCCTTCATTCGTGTCCAAGAAATGATAAGATCTATCCAAAACCTCTGTTTCGTGTTCCATTTCTAAATCAAAGTCGGATATATCTGAATCACTTTCTTCCTCCTCTGCTTCCTTTTTTTGAATCTCTTGTTTCACCACCTGTTTTGATGATTGATCGCGAAAATATTGATTCGTAATCTTGGACATTTTGATTTCATTTTGAATAAATAAATTGGACATGATGGACCCCTATAAATAGACACGAGTTTTTTTATGACGTGTATTATACATATCTATTTATTTGAAACTATTTAAAGTGTTCGTCGTATAATATATCATCTACTATCAGTCGATACTTCCCGATACTTTTTTACGCAAACTCAAATGCTTGACGACCACTCAGTTCAATCCTTCTACGAAGAGGAACCCACCGCTTGGAATGGTGATGAATATAGTAATGCTGACGATACTACTATTACCGAAAGTGTTCAAAATAAATACAATCGCAAGTCCGAAATCATTGAAGACAAAGGACGGTTTTGTGTGAAGTTGAAACATAACAAACGTCGTATCCGTATCGAAGGATTCAATTCTTCTAATATTCCTGGTGTCCCTATCCGTAATGCAGTTACGGGTATTTATGAAACTGATTTTATTAATCGCACGAAACACGCAGTTGGTTCAAAAGCAGAGGATTTATATTTTAAAGTGACCATATTATTAGATGGCCTAGGTCCAGAACCGCGAACCCTGTTTTACGATAATATTGACCAATATGAACGCCATTTTTACGCGGTGGTGAATAATGATACAGCACGCAAATGGCATGAAAAGAATTTTGCTGCTCGTCAAGAATATGAGAGACAGCAAGAGGCGATCAATGTTGCTCATTATTAATTTTCGTGTGATTGAAATAATATTATCGTATGTTCCATAGTTTCTTATGTAATTCTTTACATAAGAAAGGAGTTAAATATATAACATCTCATTTTATACATTAAAATGAGTTTGAATAAGGGAATTGCTATTTTTCAAGGAAAAATTCACGGATCTGTTCGGTTTTCGGAAATGCCGGATAAAAAACATATTGCAATTGACGTTGAAGTAAAGGGATTGAATAAGAATGCATTGCACGGATTCCACGTTCACGAATATGGTGATTTAAGTGATGGCTGTAATAGTATGTGTGCTCATCTCAATCCATATAACGAAACTCACGGAGGACCGGAAACAATCCATAGACACGTGGGCGATTTAGGAAATTTGAAGAGTGATGGACACGGATGCGCAAATTATCGGTTTTACGATAATATGATTAAATTGCGTGGAACGAAATCCAATATTATTGGTCGCGGTTTGATAATTCACGAAGACGAAGATGACTGTGGATTGGGTAAGAACAAAGAAAGCAAAATAACTGGGAATGCTGGAAAACGTATAGCGTGTGCAGTAATTGGTTTTGCATCAAAGTCCTAATTACTTACTATAGTCAATATATATAGGCAATATATAGAATGAGTGATACGAATACAAAAACTGGTAATGATTCAAATGGAAGTTCCATGACCGATTTTTTAAACAACAATTCACTTTCGCATATTATGTATAATGGACCAGGAGGAATTCCTTATGCTGCAATTGGTATGGTTACTATTGCAGCCGGTGTATTTAGCTACGTCACATATGCAGATTATAAAAAGGAGGAAGAAGATAATGCTGCAAAATTGGCGGAAGATGAGCAATCTGGTTCATTATTTTCCTCTGTATTTGGAGAAGAGGATGATGCATCCACAGAAGAGGGCGAAAAAGAAGAAGAAGAAGAGGGCGAAAAGGAAGAGGAAGAGGAAGAGGAAAAAGAAGGCGAAGAGGAAAAAGAAGAAGACGGCGAAAAGGAAGAGGAAGAGGAAAAGGAAAAGGAAGAGGGAGAAAAAGAAAAGGAAGAGGGAGAAAAAGAAGAAGAGCCCGGAGAAAAATTCAAAATGGGTGGAAAAAGATCTAAGAAGAAAAGAAATACAAAACAAAAAAGAACGCGCAAAACAAAAACCAATCGGAAGAAAAAGAAATAAACACAAAATTGATTACTATTTTGCGTAAAACCGAAACTCACTTTATTTTCACCATGAAGAATACATCAAATATAGTTCGCGATATACCTACATTTACGCAAACATTGCGTGCATTATGGAAAGAACGCGAATACTCCACGTGTTACACATCGCTTGGAAGCAAACAAAACGAAGAATATACTTACTTCTCTTACCCTGAAAAAATTCGAGAGAAGTGCATTCCATCCAATGCGATAAATCAAATGTTCCCTGGCTATTTACGCACCTATTTTCCAGAAAAATGTGGTCTTATCATAGTCATTGATCATTTTCCTTCAGAGAAAATAGAACAACACCACGCACAACTACTTAACACAGTTTCACAATCGACAAACCGGAATATGGACATTTTGATCTTCAATACACTTATCACAATTACTTCTATACAAGAAATCACCACATTGATATTGTCCACAATTGATAATTTAGATCAATATTCTTATTTATTCGCGAATTTCCTGTGTTTTCGCAATACGCCAAATGAACGTGAGATGCATTTGGAAGAACAAGTTCCAAAAAAGATTCAAGAAGTTCTAAATAAAGAATACGAAGGAAAATATAAAAACTGCCTATATCAATGGTATGGTTACACATATTATCAATACCATTATATGTACTGTTACAACACATATAACTTGTTCCGTATGATGCGTGCGACACAAATCCTCAATCTTTTAAAACACAATTTCAACAATACTCAACTATCCCCAACGAATATTTGTTACATGAATGCTCAAATGGAATTAGAACCAGACCGAAATTCACGCCATATATGGCGTGAATTTCATATTCACAGCAAGAGTATATTGTAAATATTATGCTTCCAATTGGTCTAAGCATCGTTCAAAAAAAGCATCTATTTCATTTTTGTCGGCGCCTATAGTGAGATCATCTGGGACATAATGTAAATTGTCTTTATAATAACACAATAATGTGGGAATATTCTTCATTACACGCTTATTCTTCAAATATCCATATAGTTCAAAATTATCATCAATATCTATTAGTCCGCACACCACCTTCTCAGCCGGCATCTTGGAAAACCAATTATTTATTAGCGGTTCTACAATTTTACACGGACCGCACCATTCTGCTCCAAATTTCAAAATAATAATACCAGGGTTATAGTTAAGTAATTCGGAGAATGCGGCAACCGTTTTGATGTCGGTGATTATTGGTGGGTGACTCATTCTTATAAGAATTAGTCACATCTTTTTATACAAGTATTCTTCTAAAACAATTAGTTTCTACGAAAAATATCCTTTATACACTTTAGAATACCTCGAACTTCAGGCATAGCATCTTTCAACTGCATAAGTAGAATACTGCTGTCTATAATATTCGATAAGCATTCAATAATAATAATAGCTGTATCATCATTGATTACTATTAAATTCTCCTTTATCGCAATATCAGCCAATACTTTTAAAACATCACCGCAATTCTTAGTGGTAATAGAAGACATTTTAAAATCTTTCACCACATCATAAATGGATGTTAATAATAACATGATTTGTGGAACATCATTTGCGTTAATCTTGTCGTCTTTTATGATCTCTTTCAACGACTTTTCAACTTCATCTAAACATGTTGCGTGATCCATCAATTTTGCTAAAATAGATTGAACCTCGGGCGAAATAGAAATTTGATATTTTTCATTGTTTTCTTGGCTCAATAATATTAGCTCGACCAGTTTTGCTAATGTTTTTACGTCATTGACTTCTTCTTCATTACTTAACATAGGAATCGTTTCTACATCCTCGATTTCGTCAGTCAACGACGATATATTATCAACTTCCTCTTCTTGTTGAACAACGGGTTCTACTTCTACTTCCTCTTCTTGTTGAACAACGGGTTCTACTTCTACTTCCTCTTCTTGTTGAACAACGGGTTCTACTTCGGGGAAAAAAGTATTCGTTTCTGATTGTGAAGGTGGTGAAACTTCAGGAGCTTCCACGTGAGAAGGAATTTCAATAACCAAGTCCTTTTCGTTGATAAATGCTTCACCAATACTTTCTTTTACATCGAACAATTTTTCATCAGTTAATACTGTTTTAAATTCTTCGTGTTCACTCATCTTTATATATAAATACATAGGTTTTTTGTTCAAAAAAAAGGTTTCCCTCTTATTTATGTTACTTTACAGAATAAATGTGTTGTTTTGTTTTGTTTTGTTTTGTTTTGTTTTTTAAATCTCCACGCTGACTTCCTTCATATCCTCTGTGTTCTGGTGCTTTCGTTCAAGCAAGCATTCGTCGCATACTTCATTATCAAAATCAAGTTTTACTCCACATCCATCGGTGTAATCGCCGCCGGGGCAAGCGCGAGTATTTTCACCCCGAAGAACAATAGAGCGAAGACGGTCCATTTGATTATCCACAATCAGCGAACTCCATTTGTCTTGAACATCCAGGAGGTGATTGTTCGCAGCAATAGCTTGATTGTAACAAGTAAACATGGTTTGCGCATTCAGTTGAAGCTGTTGATTTGCGCACCGCATTTGTGCAAGTTGTTCTTCCAATGCATATGCATAATCGGAATGAACCATAGAACAATCCTCTTCAGGAACAAACGCCTCTTGTTCTTCTGTGAATAGTGGTTGTTCCAAAGATACAGTGTCCATGTCCTCGACTATTTCTCCTTCCTCAAAGTCACATACACGACTTTGTTGACTAGGATTGGGTTTGCGTGTATTTTCCAACAAAACCCAGTATACGTGGGGGGTATTGGCGTAATAGACGCGTGCAGAGCCTTCTGTTTGGACTTCGTCGAAAAGACCAGACATTTCATATAAGTGCTCAAAATACACGTAGGCTTTTTTATGTGCGGGTTTACCGTCCCGTCTTTTTTGTTCAACGAATTCAACGTGAGATACTTTGCCGATCTTCATTCGTGCAAAGGTCTTCTTCATCATTGCAGGTGTAATGTTGGCATACACACTGGGAATGTAAAAGGATGTTGTTGACGACATGATTGATTTGATGATTACTTAACACTTGGTTACTTGTATTGGGTTATTCTTGTTTTAAAACAAAACAGGCCTTTCAATTTTATGCGCTAGAAATTCGCGTTTTTTTTAACAGATTACTATAATGTCTGGTTCAGATCACAATTTACAAATACAAAACTATTCATTTGACGAACTTCTTGGTTTGTTCGAATTGGAATCGTATCAAATTAGCGTAGACGATTTAAAACGTGCAAAAAAGAAGGTTCTCATGCTTCATCCGGATAAATCTCGTTTAGATGCGAAATACTTCTTATTTTACAAAAAAGCATTCGATATTGTTGTGCAATTTTATAACAACCAACACAAGCAAAATCAAGATGTGACTGCCGAAAATAGTCAATACAACAATATAGACAATGAGCACAACAAAGCCACTGCTGAGAAAATTAGCAATACGGTTCAAAAAATGGGTGCTTCAAACTTCCACGACAAATTCAATCAATTGTTTGAGCAAAATCAAATGGCCGAGCGCCCCGATCCTGAAAAAAATGCGTGGTTTTCACAAGAAAAAGCAAGTTATGATATTCCACAAGATAATGTTTCTAGTAAAAATATGGGTCAAGCATTTGACACCATTAAACAACAGTCGAGTGGTCTCATTCGACACCAAGGTGTCCAAGATATGTTCTCTCATTCGGGTGCAGGTTCATCATCCTTATATGGCGGAGACGATGATGGTTCGTATGTATCGAGCGACCCTTTTAGCAAATTAAAATTTGATGATTTGCGAAAAGTGCATAAAAACGAAACCGTGTTTGCAGTAAGCGAAAACGATTTTCAAAATGTCCAAACATATGGTTCAGTGGATGAATTCAATCGCGCACGAAGTCAATATTCATATGATCCAATGGAAAAGGAAAAGGCGGATAGAATTTTACAAGAGCAAGAACGTCTTACTCGTGAAAAAATGATGCAGAAAGAATACCAGGCAAAACTGCAATCGCAACAATATGAAGAAAAGAACAAGAGTGTTTTAGCGTCGTTTCTGCAATTGCGCGACGGGAAAGCGTAAGCGACTGGAAAGCGTAAGCTTATATCCTATATGTATTTTCATAGTATTTTTTCCAGTGATAGGGGTATAATACAATCAAAGATGCGATTAATTGTGGCAATATAAATTGCAATTGCATGGTCATAGTTACAAAAAAGGTGATGATGTTTAATGTCCATTGAGCAATTGGGTTGGCGAATATAATAAACTTCATCATATTTTTGGTCACATCTAGTTTTTCTTTGTGGGCGGGATTTATAAATCGACTACTAATAAACTCACCATATATAATTCGCGAATAGTAATATTGCAATAGTGCTACCCCAAATGAAATTCCATAGACAAGATACACCTTATTCCAACTATCTAATGTAACATGTAAAAATTTGGCGTCTTTTTCCGGACCAATATGCAAGAACTTCTTCGTAAATGCTCCTTCTTTATCTAATAAAAATAACATGATAAACAATCCGATACAAAAAATCATAACCGCAATCATTGGATGATATAACAATTCTCCAATATTCATTATTATTGTACAGAAATATACAATAATAATACATTTTTATTCAGATTTAGTGATTATATTGTTCTAAAACCTCCAATATGGAGGAAGTTGAAGAAGTATTTGTATCATCTTCATCTTGACTAAGTGACGTCATCAAATCAATACGTCCGGGGGAAGCATACGCGCTTGTAGCGGATCGGATTAATGCTGGTTTGGATATGTGTCCTGTATCACAGCAATTGTCCGGCAACTCTGTAATTGTATTACACGTATATTGGCGCCCTTGACTATCTTCGCGAATCCCAGCATATTTTATAAATTGATTCGTCCCGAACGTTCTTTCCAATACCATCAAATCATCACGCACCCCATTCATAAGAGAATCTTCTTCCAACTGGTGCATTGTAATAAACTCGGCAACATAACAGGTCATTTGGGCAATTTCTTTTCTAAAATCAATGGATCCGGATGCGTTTATGGGAGCGGGCTCCTCGAACGGCTCTCTCGCAAAAGTAAAATTGTGTTGAATGCCCACTACCCTTCGTCTCAATTGCGGCTGTGAGGGTATGGGTATATTACGCGCTCTAGACATCAATGTCTGCACATAAAGACGTAACCACTGTTTTTCAATAAACAATGCTTCATTTGTTGGAAAATCTTCGATGTTTTCTTCTTTTAAAATCAGTGGGGGCATATCAGAGGCGGTGAAACAATACTTATCTCCATTAGTCAATACACCCGAAATCTCAACTTCGCAACTATCTGGGTTATTCGTCAAGATATGATAATATTTACACGTTTCAGAAGACAACATACCCACATTCAAAGTTTCTACAAATTCTCCTGATACATAATCATAAATAGTTCCATTTTTCACTCGCAGTTGGGTTTGCTCACTCACACGATATAATTCATTAAAGATGATTTCTCCATATACATTTCCCGTATGTTCCAATTTATCTACAAACCAATTCGATGTATATGGTGAAACATGACCTAATGCGTGCATAACCTCGCCACTATGTTCATCACCCAATGCAATAAAACTAATGGAAATATCCTCCGGGACCAGGGCAGCCAGTTCCTTTGACGATTGAATTCCCACCGTGGGTTCTCCGTCAGTCAGCAAAATACCAACGCGCCTGTGACGTGGAATATTCACAATATCCGTATCAACATCCTTGCATAATTGTTGAATCGCCATACCAATATCCGTCAATTCCATGGGACGCATTTTCGACAAAATCGCCACCAATTCTACCACATTTTCGGATGTAACATGAATGGGTGCAATATAAGGATGAATTTTATCATCAAATCCGGTTACTTGGATATAACCATTTTCACATTTTTCTGCAAAGTAATGCAACATATTCGTTAAAGTGTGTATAATCAACTGCATCTTGGTTCGACCATCAGAAGTCGTGTCCGACATGGACCCAGACACATCCACCTGAAAGTGGAATAGAATGGGTTCTTGTGTAATAGGCACGTTTTCAGTTTGGAGACACAACACTCCATAGTGATCCGACGTTTTGCGTTGAAATGAAATGCCCTCAAAATAGTTTAGTTCCACATCACTGTGTGGATAATGTATCCATGCATTACGTAAGGCGCTCATTATTACAATTATATTAGGAAATAACGTTTATGTGATTTCGTAATAATAGTTTTCATACATCAATTTTATTGAACGACGTCATGTATTCGGAGTTACTAACCCATGTTGAATATCGGAATACGATTCGCGTTGGATTCCCAATTTGGGATAGAATTCATACCACATTGAATCAGATTGCAATGATTTCCAATATTGGTCGATACAATACTTTCCTCGTTTATCATCTTCTTTCGTAACATTTTTTTCTAAATGCTGGACACCCTCTTCAAAATTCGCCAATAATGTATGAGAAAATGACTTATTCACCATATATCCTGATGCAGTCTGCGTTTCGATCACTTTTTTCAAAAAAGGGTATTCACTATCTTCATTAGCGGTTGTATTTGCAGAAAGCATCACCACATCGTAATTCACATTATTTTCAAACAATTTATTTATCATTGTATGGACATCATTTGGTGATTGTGTGAATATAAAATCGTCTTCAAATATGATACAATTATTATAGGAAGATTGACTAAATCGTCGCAATGCATCAGTGTGGCTCTTACTGCATCCTACATCGCCATATTGTTTATTATAATTTCCGGATATGCGAACTATTTTGGAAGATGGAATGCCTACCTTTTCGAATTCTTGTAATATTTCTTCGTTGCGGTCTGTTCGGTGGTCTAAATTAATATAATACACAACGTCGATTTTATTATCAAACGGGTTTTTACCTTCTTCAAATGCTTCTATTGCGCTTTCTCCATTTACAATGCAAAATCCGATTATGAATATTAATACGGAGATAAGTAAAATACAATTTGTTTTTTTCATTCACTATAGTCTAAATTGTGAAATTATTGGATATGTCTTCTAAATCACCCATGGAAACCGGCTCCTTATGAACAACCTTTTTTTTCATTCTCGATAAAATATCATTGGATTTACTTTCTTTACCCTGTTTTAGTGCATCGATTTCGTGGCGCATTGTTTCCATATACCCAGTCATACTTTCCATAAACTCTTTTAATACCATACCGTCACCATTCGATAAAGTTGGTTTTCGATTTGCACCACGTAGTGCGGACTTTAATTGAGGCTCATCTTCCAGTTTGGTTGACCATTGAACATTTTTTGGAGGTGGTTGGTCGGTAATATCATTGTAGGGGAATTTTGCACTACGAACAATGGGTTTGCTAGTAACAGAAGAAGAAGTTTCGCTAAAAGCATTTCCTCCCAAAGCATTTCCTCCCAATCCCAAAGCATTTCCTCCCAATCCCAAAGCATTTCCTCCCAATCCCAAAGCATTTCCTCCCAAACTTCCTAAATCGACCACATCCAATTGCAATCCATCATTTCCACCCTCTTTCGGTGCTCCCACACTCTGCGTTAATTCGTATTCCCGCTGTTTCAAATGTTGCTGCATCAATTCCTCCATATTTTCAATCGGTTTATCCTCTCCTGCCGTGGCCCGAAAATCAACTTCCTGTGTTGGACCGCGTTTCAACATTTCTCCATATTCTTGTTGTCGAGTGCTAAATTGTTTGTTCAGTTCCTCTTGTTTTTGTTCCAACATATAATCGCGCGTAACCGCCTTTCCTTCCATATTTCCAGAAGGAAAATTGATGACTTGTTGAGAATTTTGTGCAACGGGTGTGGGTTCAGAAAATCCAATAAAAGGGGAATGACTCGGTTGAAAAGTATCGCGTTTTTGAAGTTCTTTCAAATCTTTCATCATATAAGACACTGTATCCCGATTCAATTGTTGCAATTCTTGAACAGACAAGAGTTTGAATTTATTATGTTCATAGAATTGTTCAATAATAGAGCGAAACCACTGTTCGCGTTCTCCTTCGAATTGTTGGAATTGCGGTATTTTGTTCATACTATCCCAAATAAGTTTCTGATTTTCTTCATGAATATAGAGAGACATAGATTTGATGTATTTGGATACTAAAATATATTGAAAACGACGCAAGTCTTTGAATACTATTACAACAAAAAGATATTTGGTTTGTTGTAATTGAATACCTAAGAATGATCATTATTTTGTGTGTTTGTTATAACAATTTGGCGTTATGTAGAGCTGTAGGGGTAGAGGTCCGGCCAGATCTTGTCCTGGTCGGGACAACAAGTTTGCCCGATGGGTTGATTGCTTTGCTGGTGACTACTTTTCTGGTGGCTGCTTTGCTGTCCGACGATTTCTGCCTACCCACCCCTTTCTTCTCATCCACCACTACCGTAGGCACAGAAAATGCGAGAGTAGGACCAGGAGGAGAACTACTACTACCTTGTTTTATTGGTTTTTGAGAATAACTCATCACAGGTCCGTGTGTATCGTTAAACCTTAAGCGATATAATATACGCTTATATGGCTTCTTTTTGCGTCCGTGTTTCATAATATCAATGACTTCATCAATTTCACCCATTCGTTTCCCAAACAAATAAGACATGTCGGCAATATCGTTGGTTTTATTTCCAAAAATGGGGTCCTGCACAACACGTATAATTCTACCAATATTTTTGTCTAATCGATTTTTAAAAAATTCCACACTAATATATTCATTTTGGTTTATTCCACCACCGCGCGTGGTTTTGTTATGTCTCCTAGACCGGTCCACTATTTTCCGCGTTTGGTTCAATGTTCTATCTTTTTTCGTCCTATTCTTTCCGACATTCTTTGTCTTATTGTGTTTTTTCGAAACCATACTATTATATTATGTTGAGATTTAATAAAGAGAACCGGGTTTCCCTAGCGTGGGACGCTTTACTGTGAGGAGGTTTACTGCGAGGAGAGATTTAAAGGGAACCTGGGTTCCCTTTACTTGTTATAATACACATCACGATATGCCTTCATAATAGTATCATTCAATCCAGGTTTGGTAAATAGCTCAACCACTTTGCGAAACGGCATCACAATGGTCCCACCGTCCATGGACCCATCGCCACCTCCACGCATCATTTTCATAATACGACGATCAATCTTTCGTGTCAAACAAGTAACAACGAAAAAGATCGCATACATCCCACATTCGCTGTTCGTTTTCTGATGGTCATAATCATTCATAATATACCTAAATCGTATAGGTTTATCCAATTTCTTTCCTTGTTTGATTATTTCGTTTTTCAACCGACTCACTTCGCGAGGGACTGGATGTAATGCACTATCGTAATAAAAAATGACGCCTTCGTCCAAATCCACAAACATGGAAACCCAATGAGAACCGTCTTGATCATGTTCGTCTAAATTAAACACTACGCCTAATTTCGTCTTCCCCCGGTCCAATAAACGCTGTAAAGACAACCGACACAAGTCATCCCAAACACATTTCCCTCCTTCTTCTTCCAGTTTCGTATCATAATCAATCGCAGAGGGTCCAAGAAGTTTGAATTCGGGATGCGCCTCTTCATATTGATGCAACACATCTTCAATGTCGAAGTTTGAGAGCCAATAAGTGGGGTCATTTTTCCATTCACGTGGTTTATCGGGTGCAAACAAGATTTCATCTAATTGACGTCGAACACGGGGTTCTTGGATTTGATTCAGCCAACAATCCTCTTTTGTGCAATGAGAGAGGCGTTCTCTCAATTCGCGCAATACAGAGCGATGGTTCGACACACGAATATGTTCAGGTTTTGGGTGATTTTGATTGAATGCGGCTTTAATCTTGGACAATGCGTCAGGAGTATAACAAGTATCATTATCAACGCGATGTTCTTTTACTTTGGGATGACAATTCATGCGCGTATCACTCGGTGATACATAATCCTCCAATTTCGATCGTTTTCGTTTCGATACATTCTTGGACCGTTTCTGTTTTCTTCTTCGGTGTGCAGTGCCCTTTCTATTATTCCTACTATGTTTCTTCGGCATATGTATAATATACATTATACATAGACATTCATTTTCTAGGTGCTTATTAGTCATCATTTGCGTCGTCTTTGGTTCTGGGAATAAAATGGTCCATAGTCATACGCCGACTAAATTTTTTTGGAGTAGGTTTCTTTGTACGAAGTGGATTCGGTGGCTCATTCATACTGGATGGGAATAAAACATCATCTTCGTCGTCCGAACCATGACCATTTTCCTTTTGCTGTTCTTCTGATCGTTCCTTTACTTCTAAATAACGGATTAAAATCCGCGCATATTGATTGAATGCATCGGATACTTCCGTTGTATAACACAATGTCGGGTCTTGTAACATATGCTTAGTCATGTCCAAGATCGGATTGCGAAATTGTTCACAGTCCAATACAAATTGTTGCTGTTCTTCGAATTTTTGCTCGTCCGTCTTGGACAAATATTTCGCATAATTCGTTTTGTTCAATAGCAATTGGATAGTCAAATCATCGATATATTTGTTTTCAGGAGGTGAAGGCGGGATTTCATCATCAGAATGATTTTTTTGTTCAGGTTCCATTTATAATGTGCGAATACATTATTTTGTCCAAATGCATACTCTCAATAAAATAGATGTATGAATGTAAGTAAAAAGATCCGTCCAATGATCATTCCCATCAAGTCCAGTGTAAAAGAAGATAAAATTACAATACCGAACAGGGTTTCCAATGTGGTTTTAATTATTTGTGCAATGATTAATGCAATTGTACCCATATAGGCACCAACAATGCCTATATCTAATATATCATTATTCACATACAATCCAACGTAGTCAGTTAAATAACAATTTCCAACCAGAAATAAGGCACCAAATGCAAAACTAAAGGTAGTAAAATACACAAGAGGAAATATTACATCTAAAATGATTTTGGATTGCAGTGTGAATATTTTATGCGGAACACATTTTGTGAGTATCCACATAAGCAATACGCTAGATATAAGAACTACGTTAAAGTGTATACACTCTTCGCGAAGTGTTTCAATATCGTTTGTTTCATCGTTATACATGATATAATATAATCGAATATTAAAATAAAAACTAATCCTTCTTTTTCGTTTTATTGAATTTTATTAATTTCACAGGGACAACTAACTTTTGTGTTTTACGCAAAGCCTTTTTCCGCGCTTTCTCCCTCGCCTTTTCTGCTTTTGCTTCCGCTTTCTCCATCGCCTTTTGTGTTTTAATACGCTGCTTCTCTTTGTATTTTGCTTCGGCCTCTCCACGTTTTGTGGCAGCTTTTGCCTCCTTTTCTCTGGCCTTTTCAGCTTTCACTGCCCCCTTTTTCTCGCGTTCTTCCCTCTTAACTTTCTCAGCCAGTTCTAAACCCTCTCGCACAGTTTTGAAATCCTCCATAGTTCGTTTGGAATATTTTCCGACCAAATCTTTCAAAATCCCGTCTTTGAATTCCTCACGCAGCAGACCTTGTTTACGCAGGGTTTTACGCAACGTCTTTTCTGCGCGCGCCTTTTCTTTATTCTCGTATTTTTGGTCACGATGCACTTCCTTCACCACAGATTTGATTTTTCGGAGTGTTTTTCTTCTTTTCTTGGACAATGATTTTTGACGACCTTCAATTTCCGTCGTTTCTGCTTCCATTTGCTTCGTCAATTCCTTTTTCAGCCCTTTCCCTTCTTTTTGCAAATCTTTCAGCACACTTTTCACTACAGAACGTTCCAATTCATTCAATTGGGTGCGTAATAGTTTGCGAACTTCCTTTATCTTGGACTTGTGTGCATCTAGTTTGCCTTGTATACCTTCTTCCAATGTTTGAATACGTTTATTGTATCCATCGATTGTACTATTTATTTCTGCAATAACAGGATGTTGAGAAGCGGCTTCTTCGAAATCGTTGTTGGAGCTCACATTTTTCCCGCATTTATATTTCAAAACATAGTAAATTCCTTTTTCAAATTGTTCCATTTCATTTGGATTTGTTTTGATATGTTCGCTAATTTTAGCCAATGCTTCTTTTCGAAACAGTTTTTTGTTCTTGATTTCTTCGCGAATTTTCTTTATTCCATCTTTCAATTCCTTAGACTGTTCCTTGGCTTCCTTCACTAAAGCGCGAATTTGAACGCTGGCTATTTTCAAGCATCCTTTTTTCACAACACCTTCGTATTCTTCGCACAAATCGCGAATCGCATAAAAACGTGTAGCATCCAAATCTTCCAGGTCCTTGTCCATTTTCGCATTTTCTTCTTCCACGCGTTTTGTTAAAACATCGATTTCCTTATTCAGTCGACTTCGAGCATATTTTTTGTCCAATGCAGCTACTTCTTGAACATTTTTCACCAAAGGAACATCCACTCTGTGTAATTTCGGTTGAGCAAATTGACGCGCGTCCTTTTCACGGTTCAAATAACTAATGTGTCCAGCGATTTCGTCCAAATAGCGTGCTTCACCCTTCTTGTGAAAGACCCCATCCTCATTCAAATATTCATCGGAAAAGACACCGAATTCGGAAGGCATTTGTTGGTCACCCATTTTACATAAATTTACCAATTTCACTAATTCCATTGGGTTTTCCGTAATGGGTGTAGCCGTCATCAACAATAGACGTGCCGAATTACGTCCAGAAACGGAATAAGAATGCATCAATGCTTTGCGTAAAGCATCCATGTCGGGTCGTTCCAGAGAAGATAAATCGCCGCCACCATACAATTTATGAGCTTCGTCAATAACTAGCAACGTTTTGCGCAATGGATCTTCCGCCCCGTTTATATCAACCAACCTACGATAATAATCGTTTTCCTTGGAAACCAAATTGCTGAATTGTTTGTATGACATGGGACGAATACGCCAGGCCTTGGACAACATACGCATACGTTTTGCGTGCTCTTCTGGTAATACAATACCGTCCTCAACCATTTTCCGAATTTGTTCATTACATATTTGATCAAACATATTCTTCCAAATATCATTTTTCAATGTGGTGCGCGTGACCCATAAAATAGTGTATCCTTGTGGGTCGAACGAGGAAGTGGCGGAAGCAATCGCAGAGCACGTTTTTCCGGTTCCTGTGCTGTGCCACAAAAGCATCCCTTTTACGGGGCATTGAGGAGTAAAATAACGTTTTATGAAGCGTTGTGTAGGAGTATAGTCGATTACTTTTCCCCCTCCACCTCTTTGTACGCATCCATTTTCCATTTTCACATCTTCCCACGCGCAATCTTTGAAATATTTGCGAATATAATCGCGCATTTGGCGAAAATCCATATGTTTCAATTCAGTGCCGCTGACTATTTGCCCAGAAGGAAGCGTAATTTGCATTTCGGGATCGCTCATAAAAGCAACACTGTCTTCCTGTGTATTCACTACAATTGGAGGCAAATCATAATCCACGACAATCCTGGGTTTCTTTTTGCCCTTGCCCTTTGGTCCACCGCCCAAAAACAATTCTCCATCATCGCCCATATCAGTAATTGAAAACTGATGTACCTCTTCGTTCAGTTCATGATCGACTGCACCATAAATCGACGTTTTTTCTAAATCAGCCGTAAAACGAGCCAAACGAATATCCATATTTAGCGATTTGATATACAAATCAAATGCCGATTCACTATCTAAGAATTGGCTGCGCATCTGCTCTGGAATAGACAAATCATATACAAATACGTGTAATGGCCACCCGCGTGTTGGATGAAACGTCAAACCCTGTTGTCCACATGTTCTGGTTCCACGCCCGACAACCTGTTTTTGGTCAGCACTATTCACAGAGGGTTCAAAAATATGCACATACCGAATATCAAACAAATCAATACCTTCTTTGAACCCACTATCCATAATGATAAAACGAACTTCTTCTCCGTGAATATTTGCAGGACGCTCATTGAATTTTAGAAGCATTTGCTTTTTCATAGCAACACTGATAGGTTGGTCAAATACATCGACAGAAGAGAGTAAATAGAAATTCTGACCTGCTGTGTTTTTTAATTCAGAATTGTCCAAAAGTTCGATCTTTCGAAATCGCTTCTGTTTAGGAGAATCTTTTTTCGCCCCCCCTTCCATCATTTCCTCCATTTTTCCCTCCATTCTTGCCGATTTCCCATCCGCCATCATTTCAATAATAGGGCTTTCCTCCTCTTCTTCCTCTTCTTCCTCTTCTTCCTCTTCTTCCACTATTTCCTCCATTTCTCCAAGAACTTTAGGCATTTTCTCCATGGCCATTACCGTTGGTGGTCTAGGGGTGTCTTCGCGAACCTTGACCATTTTTTCTTTCGGTGATGCAGCGGGTTTCACGTCGCTTTTTTTCAATGCTTTATACCCCATATGAAAATCATTTGCGATGAATGCCGATGCTAATAGTTTCGCTCCATAATTGCTCGATTTTAAATCGCAAAATATGAAATGTTTATAATGATGACCATCGCGTTTCATATCAGCTTTATCGAGAGCCTTTATTTTGTCCAAGAGAGCGTTTAATTTAGGCGAATGGCTGGGGATTGCTTTGCGTAATTGTTCCGGGTCATATTCATCCGCGTCGAATTTGAATTCGTTTCCCGATTTACTCCAATTTGATTTTTTACGAACACATTCCGGGTCAAACAATACTATGGAATTGGTTTGAGATAGTTTCTCTAAATCGACCATAATGTAAAATAATATATAATAAATGGAGAGAATTAGTCATTGTATAAATCCAATAAAGTGTATGTTTAGTATATATTCTAAAACAAATCATGGTAATCACAATGCAAATGTCGAATTTAGGAGGACCATACAATGGTTGGTCTCCTCAGCAAACAGTGTTGAACTACAAGGATGGTGAGCAAGCAAGCACGCGCAGTATTTTACGTAATGGTTGGAACACTGCTTATGCTCGTGGATCTTATAATGGATATAAACGTGCAATTGGTCCCTTTCGTGCAGTAAACAATGCCGGTGATTTTTTATCCCGTCAGAATTATTCTTGCGGTGGACCTGACCCTATGAGTAGCAATGCACCAGGATGGTCGCAAAGTCTCATGTTTATGGGTTCCCGCAGAGACAATTGTGATACAACTGGTGTTCCAGCGTCATCATGTAATCCTAAATACGTATATGATTCCTCTGATTACATTACATTCAAACGTCAGCAGGCAACCAACCGTAATTACAATGATTATAAGAATGGTGGAGATGACCACAATGGTTCTTATGTCGCATCTATGGCTATTCGAAGATAAAGTAAAGGGAACCCAGTAAAGGGAACCCAGGTTCCCTTTAAATCCCTCCTCACCGCACAGCGTCCTAAGCCCCATTCCTTCGGAATGGGGCTTAGGACGCTGTGCGGTGAGGAGGGATTTAAAG
>Ga0209815_1000073_pt1 | contig 71813 bp, 65 predicted proteins | sample CoawatmetaG00DNA_FD_187507 | JGI IMG/M metagenome (GOLD analysis project Ga0209815, IMG submission 187507) | Marine microbial communities from the West Antarctic Peninsula - Coastal water metaG002-DNA (SPAdes) (version 2) | ecosystem: Environmental > Aquatic > Marine > Coastal ...
ATATATAATTTTATTTAATAATATTCAAAATAAATTATTTGTTTAATCCTAACACTACTCTTCCCATCCCATAAATCCATTAAACCCTTACACGGTTTCAATTCTATCTCTCTAATTTTATTTATCATTTGGTTTGTCCCGTGATTTTCAATTAATGTTGATGGACGTTCTGTATTTTCACGCAAAGTAAAACAAGGAATATCCAACGCAGTACTTTCTTCTTGTAATCCTCCGCTGTCGGTCACCAAATATTTGCAATTCGCCATCAAACACGTGAATTCCAAATAACCCAAAGGCTCGTCCAAGATAATATTAGGATTTTCTTGGACTTTTTTCAAATAACCCAACTTTTCCAAGTGGTTTTTTGTACGAGGGTGAATAGGATATACCAGTTTTTCTGTTTTACTCAATTCATCAAAATCATCAAATATTTCCTTTAATTTATCCATATCATCTACATTACTTGGGCGATGTAATGTAATCAAGACATATTCTTTTGATTTTACACCCAATGTTTCATGATACTTGGTGTCCAAGGCTGGTTGTAAGTATTTCTTTTGTGTATCAATCATTGTATTTCCTACCAGATACACATTTTCTGTAACGCCTATCTCCTTTAGATTATCTACACCACTTTGTTCAGTGATAAAATAATATTTGGTAATATGGTCGGTTAACACACGATTGACCTCTTCAGGCATTAACATATCACCACTACGTAATCCACTCTCTACGTGTGCTAAATCAATATTTAAAATTTTCGCAGCCAATCCGGCCGCTAATGTGCTAGTTACATCACCAAACACAACGACTAGCTCAGGATTACATTTCTCAAATTCTATTTTCAATTTATCACGTATTTCTCCCAATTGTCCAAGATCGCCATCATAATTCATTAATTCTTGTATCACCGCATCTTTGTCTTTCAAATATTCACCATTATTCACATACATTTTATCATCAAAGTCACCTGATTTCGTTTTCTTTTCTAAAGACAAGTGAATATCTGGTCTTGGAAATTTCAATTGATTGAAAAAAACATCGCTCATTTTCGCATCAAAATGTTGCCCCGTGTGTATTAAAGTCAAATTAAAATCTTCTTTTAATGCTTCATACACTGGAAATGCCTTCATGAAATTGGGGCGAGCACCAATAATCAAAGTAATGTTTTTCATTATATAATATTTATATATCTAAATACTATAAAAATGTCTACATTTTTTGAAAAATATCCAGATTTTGACTGGGAATTTTATATATCGTGCTATGCCGACTTGCGCAATGCGGGGATTTCTACGAAACAAGCCGCTATGCAACATTATGCGACAAATGGATACAATGAATCCCGACGCACCCACCCTATCATAAAATCATCTCCGCTCATACAAAAACTTCCCATTGCACAAATTCTTGGACACGTAAAACAAGGATATGTGTGTAAAGGGTTGCATTCATTATATTCACGGTTCATGAAACACTTTGATTTCCAACCATTAGTTTCCGTTGACGAACCGTGTGTTTTCTTCGGTGTCTATGACGACAATGACCTCACTGTTTTAAACGCACACAAGGGGGTGAAATTTATTATATGGGGCGGAGAAGATGCGAATCCCGAAAATGGTCAATCGAAAGCCACTCTTCAAGAAGTCCGATGTTTACATAATGTTGTTCATTTAGCCATTAGCCAATGCCTCTATCACCGTCTTTCTGAGCAAAATTTGTCGCCCATTTATGTTGATTTCAATATGGTGGATACATCGCTATTCTATCCTATACCTAAATCCGAATTGGGAAAGTCCATTTATATTTTCAATGGACAAATTCCAGGTAGAGAACACATATATGGTAAAAATATATACGAGACGGTTAAGCTGATACTTCCGCAATATCAATATATTTTGAGTAACCAAAATAGTGTTCCTTATGAATCTATGCCGGACATCTATAAAAAATGCTTTATTGTATTACGATTGACTTCACGTGATGGAAACGCGAATAGTGTTCAAGAGTGTGAAGCTATGGGAATTCCTGTAGTTCATAATCAATCAGATTATGGACTAAAATGGGAAACCAGCGAAGACGTGGTTCAATATATTCGCAAATATGCCGCACATACCTAATTATATTCTATTTCCACGTAGGAGATCCAATATATCTTGTTCACGTTGTCGATTTTTGTAGTCGGTTTTTGCAGTTTGGCGTATTCTTTTTTGTAAAAACCTTTCTTTCCTCGTTTTTATTCTCTTTGCCTGTTGATTTACTGGAACTCGATGATAAAATTCGTCTTCTGATTTTGGACTCTGTTCTCGAACTTCGTTATTAGAGGAAAACGATACAGATTTTACCTTTTTTGTTGTATTTGGTGGCGAAGGAGACTTTTTCTTCGGCTTACTTGATCCAATCCCACCACCTTTTTGGGATTGGATTTTTCGATTGCGTATTGTTCTGCGCGATTTCATATATATTAGGCTACTATTTTAGTCACTATATCGAGTCATATATCTAGTATTCGCAATTAATATTACAAACATCTGTTGTTCGTAAGCAATACTCTATTTGAAATCCTAACGTATATCTAGCAACTAAAATTCTCGCACTATGTCTTTCTTTCTCATCATCCAATACACGAGTAATAATATCATTCATATTATTAAACACACCCGTAAATGCATCTAATATTTTATCATTTTGTTCAATGGTTTCAAATTCTTTCAGAATTTCTTCGGGGATTTCTTTTTTCAAGTTTTCCATAGTTATTACTAAATCTTCATAATGGGTTGATTTATCAAGACTATATCCGTGACTACATTCTTCGTAATACAAACATTCGTCTTCATATTCTTCCTCTTCTATAACAGCTTCTATATGATCGTCTTTGGTTTCATAACACTGTCTACAATAATCATCATCATCAATTTCAGCTGCACAGTTGCAAGCTTTCCAACTATAATATGTGTGTTCACGGATGGTTACTAAATTTTTAACATCATCACTATCTTGAACGCCAAACCAAAATTTACCCTGTATGTCGCCGTCATAAAATCGTCCCATGTATATAAAGATATATGTGTATCTTTATATAATTTGCCTATTGTGTCGAGCATAAGCCCCTAATACCCCCACCCATTGGGACGCTTTACTGGTAGGAGGGATTTAAAGGGAACCTAGGTTCCCTTTAGTCGAATCCCTCGTCAAAATCCTTCTTGTCTTTCAATTTCACATTCACATTATCACTGCGCATTAAATTACGTTCAATTACTGTAGCTTCTAACACCTTGCAATGTGTTCCCTCGCGTTTCATGTGATTTAACAGTGCATTTGTATCCTTGGGAAAACAATATCCACCATAACTCAACATACCGTCAATACCCGGAACATCAGTATGCATAGGATTAATCCACTTGTTCTTTAACATTAAATCCTTGACGGTGTTGTAATCACAACCCATTTTCTCACAAAGCAAATATAATTCATTAAAAAACTGGATTTTCACAGAGTAAAAGCAATTCACAAAACTCTTCATGGATTCGGATTCAGTGCATGTGCTATGTGAAACCTCGGCATCGGGATACAATGTGCGATAAAATTTTTCTAATACATCCATATCCCCATCTGTAACACCGGGTCCTCTCCCCAAGACAATGTGTGTTTGGTTATGGAAATCTTCGAATGCAGTTGCGGCTGTTAAAAACTCGGGATTATGAACGAACTTCAATGAAGGATACGTTTTACCTAGATCTTCCGTAGTTGTAGGCTCTACCGTGCTCTTGATTACGACGAGACCCTTATAATCGTGCTTCACCAAATCACCACATACTTCGTGAATGCAGGATTTGTCGTAAGACATTTTTTCTTCGTCAAAAATAGTAGGGAGCGCCAAAAAAGCAATTTCGCTATGTAAACAGTCCTCAAAACTATCTGTGCCTTCCTTAAATTTGTCGTAACCCTTTACTTGAGCACCTTTTATTTCAAAACTCTTCTTCATAGAGCCACCGACAAATCCTAAACCTATGACAGAAATCATTCTATATTATAGCATACTATGTTTTAAAATACAAAAAAAATAGTATATCAGTGAATTCCTCTTTTTTTATACACTTTTTCAATCGATTGTAAGGAATAGATAAAGGATGCTTCACGCAATGTGCAATCATATTCTTTGGCGATTTTAGTCACTTTATTATAGCATTCCCCCATTTTTCCATCTAATTTAGCTAATACATCAGATTCATCCCATTTCACGTCTTGTTTATTTTGAAGCCATTCATAATAACTCACTAGAACGCCTCCCGAATTCGCCAATATATCAGGAACCACAGTTATGTTACGTTCTTTCAATATTTCATCGGCCTTGTCCGTTAGAGGTCCATTTGCACCTTCTACGATCACATCACATTTCATGTGTTTCGCTTCTTCTTCTCCAATTTGCATTTCTAATGCAGCTGGAATCACTACAGTAGTTTCAAGTGCAAAAAATTCGTCTTTGTAAATAGGGACTCCTTTCACGAAACCATAAGTAGGTCCATAAAAGCCTTTTAAAGACCCTTGAGTTTGAACGTGTTCATCAATTTCACTTACTTTTAGACCTTGTTCGTTCATTACATATCCACCGTGATCTCCCACCGCGAGCATTTTCATACCGAATTTTTCTAGAGTGTAGGCTGCGTGTTTTCCTACATTTCCAAACCCTTGCAAAATAAAGGTTTTCCCGTTCAAATCCACATCATTTTGGAGAGCCCATTGTTGAACACACATAGCCACACCACGCCCAGTTGCTTCATTGCGACCTTCACTGCCCCCACATTCAATTGATTTTCCTGTAAAAACCCCGTGTGTATTCGAAGTGCGGCTGATTTTGTTATATTCATCCGTCATCCAATCCATAATTTGCGGAGTAGTTCCCACGTCTGGAGCGGGAATATCTTTATTCACCCCAATATGATCATATAGACCATGTGTAAATGCGCGAGATATTTTTTGTAATTCAGACGATGAATATTCCGTTGGATCTATTGCTAAACCACCTTTGCCTCCACCGTAAGGAAGATCTTGTAAGGCACATTTCATAGTCATCCATGTTGCTAAAGCATCGACTTCATCTAAATTTACATCTGGATGAAATCGGAGACCACCTTTGAATGGACCTAATGTGTCGTTATGTTGGACTCTATATCCTTCAAACACGTGGAGACCACGATCCAATACAACTGGGAAACTGAATAATGCGCGGTTTTTTGGTTTCATAAGTATTTTTTCCACATTTTTATTTAGTTTGCAAATTTTAGCTGCATTTGCAATCTGCGTTTGGACGGTTTTGAATATTTTAGTCATTCGCCGTCTATATATAAAAATTACAAATAAATTTTTACCGAGATTTAAATAGAGATATATTTTATAATATGGATAAAAAAGCAAAGCAACATTTAGGTGCGGTTGGTATTGGAGCAATTGTCGGAGCCGGAGCGACATATGTTGCCATGAATAATCTACCGTGCAGCGATTGTAGCTGCGAAAGAAAACTTACTTCTATGGAATCAATAAAAAAACAAAAGATGGAATATTTAGCACATAGAGAATCCAATAAATGTTTTACAGACCCGTGTGATACTTGTCCACATAAATAATATACATACTATGTGAATTTCAACATAGTATGTGTTTACATCGTTATATTCCTTTACTCAACGGTAACTACTTTCGCCAAATTGCGCGGCATGTCTGGATTTAATCCTCTCGCCAAAGACAATTCGTATGATAAAAGTTGCAATGGGATAATTGCTAATAAATCACGATAGGTTCGATTATATGCAAATTTCACACAATGGGGTTTGTCGCAATCCACTTTATCCGTAATCATAATGACATTTGCGTGTCGCGACTGAATTTCTTCATAAGCATTCATTGATTTCGCATAATGTTCATCGTCGGGGGCAATCAATATCACAGGAAAATCTTTTTCCAAAAGGGCAAAGGGTCCGTGTTTTAAGCTACTCGTAGAATAACCCTCTGCATGGATATAAGAGATTTCCTTAATTTTCAATGCTCCTTCACGCGCAATGCTTTCACATTTTCCCTTGCCTAACAGAAAACAACTCTTCTTGTCTTCAAACAAGGGAACAATTTCCTCGCGTATTTGCATCTCTGTTGATTGAATACTATTCTCAATATCCACATACAATGCACGCAAATCTTTCAACATACGATCACGTTTTAGTGAATGAATATCCTTCACTTGCGCAAACCAAATTGCGATCATAGACAATATAATTACTTGGGAAGTGTATGCTTTGGTGCTTGCAACGGCAACTTCACGTCCCGCATTTAAATAACACCCGCAATGGACTTCACGTGCGATAAGTGAATCCACCACATTCACCACACCAATCATAAATAATTCGTGCTCGTGGGCAATTTCAATACATCGATGTAAATCCTTGGTTTCGCCAGATTGTGATAATAAAATCAGTCCCGTTTTACCTTTTTTCGGAATATCTGCTGCACAGAATTCGGCTCCGTCGAATAGCTGAACGCTATTAAAATCACCCAAATCTTTCAAAAACTGGACACCAATCATACCTGCGTGATAGGAAGTACCGCATCCTAATAAAATCATATTGTCCAATTCCATCAGTTCTTGTTGTCGTTCATACAATCCACCCAATTTGACTTCATTCGTGGAAAGCAACCGACCACCTAAACTGATTGCGCGCATTGATGAATCAATTTGTTCATTGATTTCTTTAATGGTCCAATGAGGATATGGATCAGGTGTTAATGCTCCATTCACATTCAACGCATTCTTCGCATTATAATTGTCTTTTGTAGCCACTTCGATTTGTTTGGTTTCTTCATTTTGTGTTAAAACGCAAACGTCGTGATTGTTCAGCACAATATATTTACTAAATTGATTGCAAAACCCACTTTGTTCGCTCGTCACCATTGCATTCACACCATCTACACCAACCAATAAAGGACTTCCGTGGCGAGTGCAATACATTTTGTTGGATTCATTCTTATACAATACAGCAATACCCCATGTTCCAGTGAGTTTCTCTGTAGATTGTTTTATTGCCTGGATTACATCACCACACTCCCCAAAATAATACGCGATTAAATTCACAATAACTTCCGTGTCTGTTTGAGATATTAAACTGATATTATGTTCGCTCAAAAACACTTTGATTTCTTGAAAATTTTCGATGATGCCATTGTGAACCAAAGAAAATAAGCCGTCTTGAGACAAATGGGGATGCGAATTTGTGTCTGTCTTTGCACCATGTGTTGCCCAGCGTGTATGTCCAATACCTAGTTGACTTCCTTCATATACTTTTTGAAATTCGGACAATTTCACTAACGCACTTGACGTGTCTGTGCTCGCATATTTGTGCGTTTTTATTTTACCTTGGTCAATGACCGAAATACCAGCCGAATCATAACCGCGATTTTGCAATTGTTCTAAACCTTTAAATATTTGTAAAAATGCGTGTTTTTCGCCAATAAATCCACAAATACCACACATATTTGTATAAATAAGTGTGATACAATATATTTTAACGACATTTTACTCGCTCTCACCATAATGCCCAATTTTATTATCAAATTGTGTGGATGCAATAATATAATTTGTTTGCTTTATAATGGAACGCGGTAAATGATTTAAAACTTGACTAAAAAAACGGAAATCTCCACATTGTTTATCGTCCCATTTGATGTTATGTTTGAATGAATGATGAAAGCATACAGATGATGCTGTAATTTCACCCAATACCATATCACTGGTAATGTCTTTCGGATAAATTAATTTGTCTGCACGCATAAATTGGCCAACAATCAGATTTTCATGAGTAGTACTATCTTTGCATTGACCAATTTCATCATTCAATATAGCCAATACATGATTATGAACTAACATGTCGTCATCATCTAAAAATAATATGTGTCCGTCTTGGACTTTATTCAACAATTTATTGCAATACAAATTAAATTTGTATTTTTCGTCACTTTTCACATATACTGGAAAATACGTGATTTGTGTGTTCTTTTCGTAACATTCCAAATAGTCTAAAGACGGTATTTTATCGTAACATACAAAAATATGGAAGTTTTGATATGACTGTTCAAAAATGCTTTGAATACATTTTGCAAAATGGTTAGGTCGATCACTTGTTCGAACCAAAATAGTGATTTTGTTTTCTGGTGCAGTAGACAAATTTGGTTTAAATGAATTATATTGTTCTTTTACTTTTACCGTATTCTTTTTCATTGTATACTGCATTTCGTATAAAGAACCAGTTCTGCCTTCCGCTAAACCAAATTGTGTGTAATGTATAAACGCTGCTTCTTCTGTACTAATTCCGGCCTTGATTAAATCAGTGTATGTTTTCAAATAAAATTGGTAGTCAAAATAAGTGCACTTATCTTCTTTAGACAACATAGTATCAATATCTCACTTTACATTATATATAAAAGAAAAATGTCGAATTTGTCGGTAATTATTTTAGCAGGTGGATTGGGAAAGCGTATGCAATCTGAAATACCCAAGGTTCTTCATTGTTTGCACGAAAAACCGATGCTGGTTCATGTTTTAGAAAGTGCTCTGCAGTTGGCTCCAAAAATGATTTACATTGTTGTGGGTAAATATGAACCCATTATCCGCGAAACACTTTCTCAATACTTGGACATTGACGGATTGTGTTTTGTAAATCAACCTGAAGCACTTGGAACTGGTCACGCAATTCAATGCGCGCGTCCTTACTTATTGGGACAACCAACAAATGACCAGGTTGTTATTTTATCAGGCGACGTACCACTGCTTCAATCGAGCACGATCAAATCTATGATGGAGGAAAATGCACCGGTCACGTTGATGACTTCTACTGTCGAAATGCCTAAAGGATATGGTCGGATTGTTTGTGATGAAGACGGAAACTTCGAAAAAATCGTGGAAGAAAAGGATTGTTCAGATGCGCAGCGAGAAATCCAAGTGATTAATGCGGGAATTTATGCGTTTCATATCGGTTTGCTTTGTGATTATTTGCCGATGATTACCAATGAGAATGCACAAGAGGAGTATTATTTGACGGATATTTTTGAAATTATTCGTCAAAAGGAGTGTATGAAGATGGCTATGTATCATTTGCCTAAAGAACAGAACTTGGAGATTACGGGAATCAATACCAAGGAACAATTAGAGGCCCTTAGCTATAAAAGGAACCCAGGTTCCCTTTAAATCACTCCTCTAACCAAGCCCCATTCCGAAGGAATGGGTGGGGGGTCGTAGGGGGCTACGCCCCCTACCAGTAGATCGCCATTTGCACTCCCTTTCGTTCATAATCGCATTTTTCATAAAATGCGACGTTGCTTTCTCCACAGTCCAAGATACATTTATAACAATCAGCTAATTTTGCCTGTTTCGTTAGAAAATCAACCATTACTTTGCCTAAACCATATCCCCGAAAATCCGAATGTACGACAATGTCCTCGATATGTCCGACTTTGCCGTAATTTCGCAGAAATTTCTCTTCGATCAAGAGAGTTCCTGATCCAATGACCCGACATGTATCTTCTTCCTCCAAAACATAGATGCGATGATGGTTGTCTAAACGTTGGAACAATGACGACGATTGTTCTTCGTCCATTTTCTCTACATCCATTTTCGTCAATTGTCCAAGAAGTTCATAAAATGTTTCTCCTAAATCTTGGACTTTAAGGGGTCGAAGTAGAAACGTCGAACCTTTGCTTTCATAGTGGGCATTATTCATAGTCCGTTTGATATATTGGGTTATTTTATATGTAACAATTTCAATTGCATTAGCATCTGTGCTCTCAACAAATAAACGAACAACATTTTCAGTGCCCGATGCGCGGACGAATGCACGAAATGGGTAAGGTGCAGCAGCTTTCAACCGCCCTATATAATGTTGAATATGTGCGGGTTCCACCAATTCCAACTCGTTTGGGGTGCAAGAAAAAAGGTTCTTATCGGGAACCTCGATTTTACTCATTTTCACGTGTTTTTCGGTGTATAGTTGTCGCCAATCTTGGACATTCATTTCCAAAGTTTGTAGAATATAGAGTGTGGAATATAAATCGAGTACGCCATCACCGATGTTTGGGTGATATAATGTAGCCAATATATCTAAGCAAGAAGGATAATGTCGAAATAACACATTTCCGTGCCCATTTTGTTCAAAATATACGCCAATATCGTATTTTTCCGCTTCTGCGTGTAGATGTTTTACACCAGTTGCGGTGCATACGCAAGAAACGGACACATTTTCAGGAAAAGGAAGGGATTTTATGTAATCGACACACGCCGAGTTGGTGTATCCGGTATACACGAAACCTATGGATAGATCTTGGACATTCGTCAAAACACGGGCTAAATAGCGGAAAATTAGCGCGGCAATATAATCCCCATTCAAAATTTGTAAATTATATGTGACTGGTTCCACGTAATAAAATACCACACGATCTGCATCTCCGTCTAGAGAGGCGCGCAATGTGGGCGATTTGTTGTTCAATCCATCGGGATATTCGCACAAGGGTAATTGTTTGTATGTGCAAACGTAATCAGAACTACAATTTTCATTCAGTTTTTTTGTGTCTTCCCAATCTGTGTTGATTAAGGTGACCGAAGACGAAGGAGAAAGAACTTCCAGCATAAGTTTTGCACCAATTCCGTGAGCACAGTCCAAGATACACGGATAATCCACAAAAGTGTCGCTGTTTCGAACAAAATTGGAATAACTAATTTGATGACCTTGGTCGGAAAATATAAAATGCAGATGGGGGGTTGTAATATAAGGCGTAATGACTAGGGGAAATCTCGGATGAACCAACCGAATTCCTTTTACAATCAGATTGGATATGTCGGGGCTACTTTCTCGTGAATCATAACCGATTTGTATGGCTATTTGGTCATGATATAGGTCGTCTTTGGTTTCCTCTGAACAAGCACCTTCTAGTTGGTTTGCATATCCTTGCTGCATATCTTGTATTATATGATCTTCAGTTTGTTTATTAATCATATGTCCTTGATGATCCACAATTTTTACACCATTATCGTCATAATGATTGTGAGAGGCGGTAATCATAATACCAAACGATTTTTTCTCACGGACAACGGCACAGGCTAAAGCAAACCCAATTTTCTCTGAAATGTCTGAGATTTGCTTGTGTTGCGCACGAAATCCGGAAGTTCCATATGTGAGTAGAACCATGTTTTATTTGAATAAAATACTATCTCATAGTAAAATAACCAAATAAAATGTCCAAGAGCGACAATAAAATCACAATTATTGGATTTGGGTGGGCATCTATTGGATTTTTACAGGAAATAGACACGCAAAAATACGATGTTCATGTTATATCTGACCAAGATGCGTTTCTATATACGCCCTATTTGGCGCAAAATGTGCGACACGGATACAATATCACCGTCCATCATAAATCTATGAATAAAAAATTCTCCTTTCATACGAAACAGGTCAATGACATCAATATCGCAAAACAATGTCTTTTGACTATTGACCAAGAAGAACATCCATATAAGTATTTAGTATTCGCTCATGGGGCGGATGTAAATACGTTTGGGATACAAGGAGTCCAAGAATATACACATTTTTTGAAAACGACCGAACACGATACTGAATTGCGTGCGCGTATCAAACACTTGAATAATGGTGCGACAGTCGCTGTGATTGGCTGCGGATTAACTGGCAGTGAGTTGATAGGAATCTTAATGGATTATGAAAAATACAAGGTTGTCGCTATTGATGCGACGGAACGTCCCTTGTCGTCGTTTGATGTGGGTCTTTCCAATAAGGCAATCGAGCTATGGGAAAAAGAGAATGTAACAATGCATTTCAAAAGCGTGGTTACAAAAATCCAAGAAAAGCAAATAGAAATAAAGGGGAAATCAGAGGTTCCGTTTGACCTCGCTATTTGGTGTGGGGGTATTCATGCCACACCTTTTACACGAAAAATCAATGAGGTATTGGGATTGGAAAATCAACGGGGCATACCAGTAGGTGATGATTTGCGCGTTGAAAATACAAAGCATATATATGCGATGGGAGATTGTGCGGCGTCGAGTTATCCACCGACCGCACAAGTCGCATTTCAGCAGGGGCAATATTTGGCGAAAGAATTCAATGAGAATTTTTCACACAAAAGACGTTTCGAATATAAAGACAACGGACAAATTTGCTATATTGGACGCGGCAACAGTATCTACCAGTCCAAGATGATTAGTGGGAGTGGAAAAATCGTCTATTATTTGAATAATTTCATTCATTTGTATAATTTTGTAAAGGGAACCCGGTAAAGGGAACACGTGTTCCCTTTAAATCCCTCCTACTAGTAAAGGGTCCGAATGTGCCCCCTTACTCTAATTCCTTTGTTTTAAAGTATCTATTCAATAATCGATTAAATTGTTTGTGTGTTTCGCTTGGTTCTTGTAGACCGATTGGAGGCATAATATGAACATCATAGCCAAGTTTTTGAGCCATTTTAAATACAATGCGTTCATAGCAATGTTCAATCATATTGTCTCTATATCCCAAATGCCCTAATTTCGTGTTATTTGGATGCAAATTCAATATTTCTTTATTTGATGTATAAAAATCATATATTTCATAAATATTTGTCCCCACATTGCGATTTTGTATATCACCATACCACGCCTTGATCCATACCGCATCAAACGAAGTCATTGTATTCAATAAATTATACATGTCTTTGTCTGAATACAACGCTTCGGCAAGTTCGCGCTTCGCTACGAAACAATTTCCCTCAGGGAAAAATTTGTTATTACTATGAAATCCCATATATTCGTCAAAGTCGTTCATATACCATATATTCCCGGGATTCCAACGAGGATTTAATTTGGTGGGGTCGGCGTGGTGATGCGTATATAAACAATGATTGTAATCGCCCATGTAAATAAGTGGCGGTGTCCAAATACCAATATGATCATTTTCACTGTCTGACGTCATATTCTGTATTTTGTCCAAGTTTTCGAGAAGAGGGCGCCAATACAATTTGCGCGTATGTTCATCCGTTTTCGAATGCAAAAACAGAATATGTTTATATGGATGTTGAATGTATTTCAAATAGGCAATTGCATTGTATTTTCCGCCAATATCCATTCCTTGATTATTAATTTGAAGAACTGTGATGTTTGTATGCTCGGGTATGTTTGTTCCAATGGAATACGTGACAATCACGTCAGAGATTTTGAGAAGTGAATCAATATACTCGTTATAAAAATCGCCAAATAAATCTATATTATAGCAATGCAAATGAGTGACTAAAAGGTTAGTCGTTGAGCCGTTTTTAATGATAGAATAGCATAATTCATTATTCGGAGATGCTACGTCCAAAATATATTTATGAAATAGAAAAGGTTGGTTTAAATAATTATTCTTTTCCATTTGGTTATTTATCTCCATATCTTCGTACTTATATATTAATTGTTTATAATACCCAATTGTATTATAATGAATAACTGCATTCAATTCGGATTTTAGATCAAGATTTGGATTCAATTCTTGATACAGTTTCCAATTGAAATCAACCGGAACATTTGTTCTATGAATTTTATATTTTCTTGACGCGACACGACCATATAGCTCATAATGCAATTTCACTGAACTGTCGGTATGTAAAAAGCGACAAGGAATATCCGGATTTAGAGCTACATATGTATCGCAATCAAAATCGTCGGGTAGATGTTCTAAATTATATCGTCGTTTCTCCCTTTTCCCATAATTATGATAATGTTTGGTGGCGTCAAGACGTGTTCTACAGCTTTGTTTTACATCCGCGTTTAATGCTAAATAAAATTCCCAATCAAAGTCATCCGGAGTATTAGAATATTGATATGCTCGGTTTTCCTTATACCCATTTCGCTCATAATGACGAAGAGCACCATTATTATCTGATACAATTGCTTTTACATCGGGATTTAGCTCCAAGTAAATTTCCCATTGAAAATTCGGCGGTATATGAATATATTTATATCTCCGATTCTCTTTGTAGCCATATTGGTCATAATGATGAATTGCCTTAATACGGTCAGTAATTACAGAATTTATATCTGGATTTAGATTTAAATAAATTTTCCAATCAAAATCACCAGGAACGTTATTATATTTATAACGTCTGCATTCTCGAATGCCTGAATGTAAATAATGTCGAATTGCCTCTTGCTTAGTAGAAAACACGCGCGATATATCTGGGTTTAATTCATAATATGTATTCCAATCAAAATCTTCAGGAATCAGAGACGGAACTGGCGTCTGTGGCGTTTCTATGATTTCTGGCGTTTCTATGATTTCTGGCGTTTCTATGATTTCTGGCGTTTCTATGATTTCTGGCGTTTCTATGATTTCTGGCGTTTCTATGATTTCGGGAATTGAATTCGAAAATGCAAATACATTTTCATATTCACAACTTGTATAGAATGTGTAAGATATACGAACTGACGCACGTATTTTGAGCGATGTCGCGCATATATATTCACAATTTGTTATACTCCAATGAATATTCTTTGCAATATGACTAATTGGACAAATTTCCGTACAATATATGTTATTCAGTTTATGGATGGACATTTTGGACGGTGAAATACTGGTGAGACGCCCCACGATACAATTTTCATCTTGGATATGTAAGTAATCATTTTCAGTTGCCACATTGCAATACTTATTTTGTAAATTCGTTTCTAACAATTCGAATGGATACTCTGATGTTTTACAAAACATTATTGCATAGCGCAATGATGATAGTTCAATATGGTGCATATTATCATAATGTGAAGAAAAAGAATACGTATTGCAATACAATATAGCGGTTTCTGTATGGTTTAATGTTGATTTATTCATAACAAGATAAAAATATATTACAACGATATTATAATTTTATATTTTTATTTACTAAAATGGACGATTTTGCAATAAATTGGTATAATACAAATCGATTTAGATAATTAACGTCTACATTCTATATATATTTGAAGAGTTCTTCGTAAATGAACAAGAGTGAATTATTGTTGACACCTAGTAATGACCGTTTTGTAATGTTTCCGATACAACACCAAGACATATGGGAGTTATATAAAAAACAAATTGACTGTTTTTGGCGTGCAGAGGAAGTCGATCTGTCTAAAGATCTTACCGATTGGAGAGAGTTAAGTCCTGATGAGCGAAAATTCATATCCACTGTGTTAGCATTTTTCGCAGCTTCAGATGGAATTGTCTTAGAAAATTTGGCCGTTCGGTTTATGAAAGATGTGCAAATCGCAGAAGCCCGTAGTTTTTATGGATTTCAAATTGCAATGGAAAATATACATTCAGAAATGTATAGTCTCCTCATAGATACGTATATTAGTGATAAAAAGCAAAAGGAATATTTTTTTCACGCAATAGATAATTTCCCGTGTATTGCAAAAAAAGCAGAATGGGCAAACAAGTGGATTACAGACGAACAATCTCCGTTTAGTGCACGTCTGGTTGCCTTTGCGGCGATTGAAGGGATTTTCTTCTCCTCTTCATTTGCGTCGATTTATTGGATTAAGAAACGTGGATTACTTCCAGGATTAACATTTTCGAATGAGTTAATTAGTCGTGACGAGGCTCTTCACACAGAATTTGCCGTTTTGTTGTATAGTAAATTGCAAAATCAGCTTTCTGAAACACAAATCCACGAAATTATTAAAGAAGCGGTTGCAATTGAAACCGAGTTTATTACAATAGCGATTCCGTGCAAAATGATTGGAATGAATGCGAATATGATGACTAAATATATCGAATTTGTGGCAGACCGCCTATGTCTTCAATTGGGTTGCAGAAAAATATACAATAGTCAAAATCCCTTCGATTTTATGGAACTTATTAGCGTAGAATCAAAAGTGAATTTTTTCGAACGCACAAATTCGGAATATGCTCTGGCCAACAAAGAAGATGATCAAAACGCATTTCTGTTTAGCGACAATTTCTAAACAAATTCATATTTAGTAAATATGAATGATAATTTTGGTGCAAATATGATAATACCAGTGTAATATCTGCGTTTTTCATTTCCTAATATACATATAAGGAGATGGATAAGTTTAGCACAAATGCAGAAACGGGGGAACCAAGACGTAAAGGTCGAAAACAAAAACGGCAAGTTGAAAAGGAGCTCTTAAATGAATATAATAGCGAACATCCAGCTACTGTTAAAGAGCAAAGATCGGTATATGAGAACATGCAATATTTGTCTCAAAAAGAGCGTGACTTGTTTGACCAAAAATTCACTACACCCAAAACACGGAGTCAAGAAATTTATGTTTCTATGTTGCGATCAAAAGCTAAGAAAATCATATTAGCAACTGGTCCAGCAGGAACGGGTAAAACCATGTTTGCGACTGAATTTGGGGTTCGGAATTTTTTACTTGGTCGGTGTGAAAAACTTATTTTCACACGTCCTTCTGTTTCTGTTGATGAAGATTTAGGATTTTTACCCGGAACATTGGAAGATAAGATGGCCCCATGGGTACGTCCTATATATGATGTATTATATCAATTTATGCACCCCAAAGAAGTATCGGAGTTACTGGAAGAGAAAGTCATCGAAATTGCTCCTTTAGGATATATGCGTGGACGCACCTTTAAAAATTGCTGGATTGTGGCGGATGAAATGCAAAACTCCACTGTATCACAAATGAAAATGCTCTTAACACGTATTGGAGATGGTAGTCGATTAGTTGTTACAGGTGATTTAGACCAACACGATAAAGTAACCGACCAAAATGGTTTAGAAGATTTTTTAGACAAATTTCGTGGATGTCGTTCATCGAGTATTAGTAGTTTCGAGTTTGAACATAAAGATATACAACGCGAGGAAGTCGTAAAAGAGATTTTGGATATTTATGGCAGAGAACAAGTTCCATTTCAATATATGGATGATGCAATCGAAGATAATGGAGTCGAAGAAGATAATGGGGTCGAAGATAATGGGGTCGAAGAAGATAATGGGGTCGAAGAAGATAATGGGGTCGAAGAAGATTAATGGTGACGTGTTCTTACATATAGTATAATAATCTACATACTAATTATACGATGTTCAAAAATATTGTGAAAAAAATGGAGCACAATATAGGTTCAATTAAAATGTTAAACAACAGCGCCATATTATATGGCCTCTTAATGATTGCCGTGGTGAATATGTATTCTTATGTAATGACGAATCGACAACTATATGTGGTATTTATGTTGATTATCGGATTTTTAACATCGTTTTTTAGTAAAAATATGATTGTTATTTTGTTTGTAGCCATAGTCATTCCGAATATTATTCGATTTAGCTCCGAATATCAATTTCGCGAGGGATTTGAAGGCGATGAAGAAGAAGTGAAGAAACCCGATCTTACCAAACCATCTTTTACCGAAAAAGATTTGACCGATCTTGTCGATATACACAATTTAGATGATACAGACAAACCAGCTGCAGCAAAGGATAAAATGGACAAAGTCAGTCAAAATATGGGGTCTATGCAAGAAAAGATACAGAGTGCTTTAAAAACGGCAGACACTATTAAAGATGACGACAAAAAGAAAAAAGTAAAGGATGTTTTGAACAAACAGCTTGCAATGATTACAACATTGTCCGGGATGGGAGACCAGTTTCACGAAATTATGAACGATATGGAAACAAAAGTCCCCCAACTAACAAAAAATGATTTTGATACATCCGCGAGGAGCGAGTAGGTATATATTCTATCATCAATATATACCTAATTCATAATAAATGGCGTTTCTTTTAATAGCACCAGTTGCAGAAGTTGTTGCAGCAACGATAATTAGTGATGTCGAAGGAGCCGTAAGTGACACCACGGGGATTCTTAGCGACGTCGAAGGAGGCGTTGCCGATGTCGAGGGAGGTATTGCTGATGCGGAAGGAGCGGTTGCCGATGTCGAAGGAGGTTTAGCTGATTCTCTCGGGCTTACGAATGTGATGGAAGGTACTTTACGATATTTACTCTATTTAATGGCTATAACTGCAATATGGGCGACAGTGATGGAAGCTGCGACGAAACTGCGGACCGGGATAAACAATCATATTTATTGTGCAAGCAAGGAATTCAATTCGGGATTTGACGATTCACTCAAAGTAACAGGAATATTATTTGATTGTGGATGGGAAAAATTTGTGAGTTTTTGGAATGGTGAATGCACTCGATATTACATTACAGATCTAATTTTCGGCCTTATATACGGAATATTTATTGAACTACCCATTGTCCTGATTAGAGCCGTTTTCGGGATTGATTTGCAACCAATCGTCAATTTCGTCTATGAAGCAGTTGTGGTTCCCATTAACGAATTAGTATTTGCCATGTCAGGATTTTATATTACACAATGGAGTAATTCGGTGACACAAAAATGTTTCACGTGTAAAGGAACTGTAAATGGAGTTACATACCACAAGACTATGAACGACTGGGCCAACACATATGGTTGCTCGGGTCATCAAATGCGACAAGGTCTTGATCGTTTTTTCGGAACAGTTGTTCCAAGTGAACGATGGTCTAAATGGGCAAACGGCGAGAATGAACAAGGAGGTGATTGGAGTGTTCCTTTTTACTAATATCATAATCTGTTCCCTTATAATATACACATGGTTCGTAGCACAAAAAAATGTATTCCTGGTCTATTTTGTATTGAAAATATGACACTATTCTTGTCTTTTGTCCTATTAGTTACTGTGACCTATTTGTATTATACTACCATTGTGAAAGCGACACAACAAGTAAATACCACAAAACCCGTTACTATTCTTGCACCCCCAGTTCAAATATTACCCGCTGCTTTAGCAACAACATCATCACACGATGTACGTCCTTTACAAAGTGAATATGCGCCTCCCTTAAAATACGAAAACGATTACGGACAGCGTGGCATCCCAATCAACATAAAAACGCGCGGTTATGAGGCCAATTATAGTCAATTGGGGATTTTAACACGAGAAAACGGACATGGAGACCTAATTTTACCTTTAATGGGTCGCAAAAGCACGAGTGCGAGAGATAAATACCAATATTATACTATGACGAATAGTGCAGGAAATATTAACACAAAATTACCCGTGAGTGTGAAAGGCCGAAGCTGCACTTCGGATTTAGGATGTGACGAAATTTCCAACGGCGATGTAGCGTATGTAGAAGGTTATAAAGATACATTCCGGGCGACAATTTACGAAAATGCACTTTATTCCTACATCCCTTGGTAATGTTCAAGAGAAACATACTTGTTCTCTTGCATCAAATATTATGCAGACATATTACAAATGTCTATTAATGAGACGGAATTGAACAAGTTAATGGGCCAATTAAATTTGGCGATTCAATCAATATATGACGAGAGTAAGAGTGAGGTTGACGAGAGTAAGAGTGAGGTTGACGAGAGTAAGAGTGAGGTTGACGAGAGTGAAAGAACAAACTTGGGAAATGCAAAAACCGATAAGGCTAGAAACACATTTGACGGCAAAATTGCAAAGAGAGAAACAGTAGACAATGAGAATAAAACCAAATTAAAACAGCTAGTTGCGAATGTGAATGCAAATGCAAGCGTATTTAGTGCAAATACGCAGCCACTTAGCAAGGATCAAGTAGGAATCGATACATTTGATATATCTATCAACGAAGAAGGTCAACATAATACGAAAAAAGTAAATACACGCATAGTTGAACTCGAAGAATAAGAAAAAATCATTATAATGTAATTATGAATATAAGAAACAATTTAGCATTAATGACCGCATTCAAGGTAGTTTGGTTAGGAGACCTTCTTCGTCACGCAACAGTCGACGAAGGAATGGTATTTTACGGATATTGGAACGGTATAAGTCGTTGGGGAGACTTTAGAGATCCTTCTGCGCACGACCCGATTGATAATTCGGACAAAAAATACGATTACATTACTTTTGAAGAGGGTTTTGAAATAGCCAAACAGAGTGGATGTTACAATGACCATGGAAAAGCGAATTATTTAATGGATGCATAAATACATTATCATGTAGTAATATATACATAAATTACTACATTATGACTACATGCACAAAAGATGGTTTTAATTTATCTCAAACAAAAGATACTTCAAAAAGTCTTACTATGAATTATCTTCCCATGGGACTCACTGATATTGTGCAAGAATCCGGTTTGAATTGTATTTCGGCAATGTGCTCACGTTCTGCGTCTTCCAATATTACTTATACCGAAAATAATGTGACAACGGAATACAAGGCGAATAAATTATGGATAGTTAGTGGTGCATCAGGTTCCCAATACAAATTACACAATGTCCAAGGATGCCCAAGTGGCGAATTGATTATACAGAATTACGACACTAATGGAGACAAAGTATTGTACATATGTTATTTGCTGAATTTGGTGGCCGATACGATTCCTGGCTGCCAGGTAGATACTATCTTTCAAGCTGTAAAAGACAATAAGACAACAAATACAGTGGATTTAAACAGCGACATTTATAGAAGAGACGATCCACAAGCCGAATATATTCAATATAATAGTGTGGATTTAAATCCAGGAAAAACAGTAATTGTTTATACAAATCCGATTGATATAAATAGCACACAACTTATGACGTTACAAAATAATATTGCAAATTTTGATATGTATAACAAAACGTATTCTATTATAGGTAAAGATGTCCCTGGACAATGGATGGAATGTGAGTATGCTCCCATTGATTCTACGGAAACGGCTGCGTTTAATTTACCCTTGGCCAGTGAAATATTGGAATCGCAAGCACAACAAAATTCTTTCAAAACAATAATGATGTTTATCGTCTTTGCGATATTGACTGCACTTACCTATGTTATTATACCAGATTCATACCTCTTTATAATCAGTATGGTGTTTGGGAAAAAATTTTTAAGCCAGGCAGACAAAGAAGATCGTGTTTATTATGTTGATTTTGCATTGACGGTTGTTTTCGGAATTATTCCGTTAATATTAATATTGACTGGAACATTCAGTGATGCAGATAATTCGGCACTCCAATTATTGATCGGTATAACAGGGGCTATATTTTACACTGTTTGTTATATTATTATTCAATCCAAGAAAATGAACAAGGCCTTCATTCCAGGATTGGATATTAAGTAGGCAATTTGAATAATATGTAAATATAACTTATTATGGAACTCAAGGTATTACTTTATATTGCTCCACCTTTTGTAATCGAAAATAAAACAATCGCCAAAAATGGCGAGGAAATTACAAAATATTCTGGATTATTATACGAAATGTGGGGTAATATCAAACACAAATTAGTTGAAAACAAAATAATTCAAGGTTATAATGAAACTTATGTTAATGATAAAAATAATAGTATGTCTATGAACGAGGCCTATGATTTAGTAGAAAATGGTACATATGATATTTGTATAGGATATTTTTCGGTTGTTAAAAGTAGAATAAATGCTCAATTTACAAGGCCATTATATTTAAATAAATATGCTTTAGCTTATATACCAGACGAATCTGATTTTACTATTGTTGTAAAGGGAATATTTAATGGATTTATTAAACCCGTAATCTATGCTATTGTAATTGTAGTAATTATGTTATTCGCTATTAAGATTATACCCAATAAATTTTTATCCAAAGAATTAAGATCGTCTACCACATGGGAATTAATCACAACTTTAATTTTCAAATCCACAACTCAATACAAAAAAGAACCGAATTTTTCGAATGCGGTCATATTGATGATGGAATTATTTTTCGGCATTTATTTTATTGGCGAATTAACAACCACATTAACTGATGTGAAACATAAATTACATAATAGTAAAATTGATGAAAAATCCATTATTCACAAACGAATTTTAACACCAAAGGGATACGGGAATAGTGTACATTGGGGAAAATATGGTGCTATTATTGAAGAAACTACAAATAATAATATACTTCACGATTATGAACAAAATACCAATGAATACTTTGGATTTTTTGATGATCTTGAAATATTAAAATCATACCAAGTTGAGAATAATGACTTGGTCATATCAACCGCAAATTTTGGTTTTGATGAAATCGCGTGGGTTCTGAATTCGAATAGTCAATTACACGATGTATTATACAATATTAACAATGAAATTATTATTTTACAAGACAATAATACCATGATGAACCTGTGTGGAACATATTTTCACGAAGACAAATATTTATGCGAGTTATAATATACATCATTTTTACACTGATGTATATAGTTAAGATTATTATCTTTTTCGTATTGTTTTTCTGCATTTACCGCCGAGTTTCCTCCCCTTTTTATTCGTCGTACCATTCCCCTTTTTAGATTTATAATATGGTGTTCCAGATTTTGTGCTCAGTGCCCCAGATTTTGTGCTCAGTGCCATCGTGGGCCGACTCGATTTAATCGGTTTCTGTTTCGGTTTCGGTTTCGGTTTCGCCGTCTGATCGTTAGTACGAATCGGCAACATCAATGGAGGTGATACTGGTATGTCTTCTTCTTTTTTAAGAGAAATCCTTTTGGCCAAAACATAGTCCAAATCGTCTATCTCTACCGATACATCAGGGAGTTCATCTTCTTCATCATGTTCAAAAATACTAATATCATCAAGATCCAGTGTTGGTAATTTTTGTAATATAATATTCAAATCTTCGATCAATTTCGGTGAATCAGGGAAATTGCCATCTTTAAGTGCTTTTTCACAAGCAACTAAATTATCAATGCATATATGAGCCAAATAGTCACTTACATTTTGCGTCAGTTTATGCTGAGCGGTATACCCCATAATAAGATTATATATTTCTTGCTTAACTTTCTTATAATTCTGTATTATATCATTATCCACGCCTGAATACATGTATAATAATGTTCTATATACACGCTTCTCATATGCCGACCATGGGAAATATGTGTTTGTATTTTCCATATTCACACCCGTTAGTATTGTGAGTTGATTTAGGGCTGCAGTCTTATCATGACCATCTTTAATATATCTAACATTTCCTAATAATTGAAATATCATACTATAATCAATTGAGCCCATTACGTTTGTCGTATTCATCTCATCAGATTCTAGTGATATTAGTAAGCATACTATTAGATACGGAAGAAGATCACCTAGCGATTTTAATAATGAAGCGTTAAACTTAAACAGGTCGGGAACGGTATTTACAATTTCTATTACATTTGTAATAGATAAATTGGTTATGTTCCCCGCGTGTGTTGCACTACCATCGTCATTGTAAATATTTACTGTGTATCCGGTGAATTCTGCATCCGATTGAATCTGAAGCATGGGTATACCGGTAGGACTATATACAGTTATTTGAACCGGTTTATTTAGTTTTTTCACTGAATTACCTTCATAAAGTTTGTCACGTGCTCCCATCGATTCTTGAAAACCAATTTGTGTTGGTGCAGAACCAGCATCCATGTTTAAAAAAGGAGCTATTTTTCCATTTATATTATATAGACTATCTCGAAGAACTTGGCTAAATTCAACATTGCCTGTATTGTTCGCATCAGAAGTTAATAACACTTTTGATTTATTATAAATTGACGGAAATATTCCATGACCAACCTCACGATGTCCAATTTGCAATTCGGTTTTACCGTTTATTTGAACGCATCGCGGAACAAATGTGCGGTTCAACATATATAAACATAATTCGGACGCAGTGTTTTCCGTATATTTGACGGGTTTTCCCGCCACCTCATACATATCACTCAATCCCCGAGTATGTTTTCTGATTCTATCATTAATTAATGATAGTGTCTGTGCATCCAACGACGACAAATCGTGTGGAATTTCTGCGTTCCACATAATTAATGCTCCAAGTTGAGTATATTGTAATTTAATATCGATTAATTCGGGGACTTCATTTATCTCCATCATATACAATGATGGTTTCACCGTTCCTTTATTTAAGTGGGATTGTAATGTAGTCTTGAGAGAATCAACTGTTTTATCTCTTTCCTCTTTCGCTTTAATATATTCTATACCTCGGACTTCCAAAAAATTTATCACTGAAAATTTTAAACCATTTATAAAATTGGTATTATAACTGGTCAATGCCGCAGCACGTTTTCCTGAGATTTGTACATTATAGTTTTCTTCTTCTTTTTTTATTAAGCTTAATAATAGTGGCGGTGATTCCGTTACAACAGAATGACGGTTTTGAAAGTTGACTGGTACGAACAATGTAAATACATTATCCCACGGTATCTGGAATAAATATCCAAGTAGCTCTTGGGGTGATGTACATTGCTTTATATTATCGATTAAGTCCGCAATATCGAGTGAATCTTCTTGAAACATATTATATGGTTTATATATTATAAAGTATATAATAACAATCGATTATAGTGACGCCGATACATCTTGGTTCAAATAAACAGAAACGCCAATCCACATTTCTAAATTACAATGATCTATATTTCTGATGCAGTTCCAACATTAGTCATCACCGGTTTAAACGAGCTTTTTACAAAAGCAGCGGGTTCGCTGTGACCGATAGGTGATTTCTCCATTACAATTTGTTCTTCTAAAGTAACCGGTTGTTTTGCACCTACATCTGCATTTCTGGGCTCTTCGTGTGGAGGCGTTCCATCTTCGATCTCTTGTTTGATTTCGATTGCATATTCTTCGGGTGTATTTGTATATTGAATATAGGATGTCTTACTATGCACAACCGCGCTGCGACGTAAAAGAGTATAAGCAACAAAGATATATAAAACGGCTAAAACAGGATGTGAATATAAAAAGAGAGAAACGGTAATACAGAAAATCGCCACAAGACCTAGGGGAGATTCAATGTAAGGAGACATCCACGTTGGGGTCGAAATGGGTAATACTAAATACATTGCGAATACGGCAAACACAAGCGCTTCCGATATTTTTATCGAATTCAAGAGCGATTGTAATTTCATTATATAGGATATTCAGATATTTTCAGGGAGTGAAGTTCAAGACCTACACATCCACGCCGGTTTGATATGAGATAAAATTGAAAAATATATAAACATAATGTTAGTAGACAAGTAAAGACCCAACTTATACCATTTGATTATGAGTGTCCAATGGAAACGACGCCAAATGTTACACGCGAAAAAAAAGGAGGCGGCGAAACCGGCAAAAGTTTCCGACCAAGACCGCGAAAAAATACGTGAATCGTCTTATTTGGGCAAAAAAGGATATACTATTCCTCGTGAAATACTCAGCGAAGAAGAAGTCGAATTTCTGCACAAAGATTTATTTATGAAACCAGTCACAATTGGACCCTCTTATGGTGCCCCAGGCGCACAAGACGAGGGTGCATTTCCCGTGTATCGCGAAAATGCGAAGAAAATATACATTCCTCGATTTTATGGAATTCAACGATATGGACTACCAAACAAATCCGAAATCACACAAGGAGTCGCGATTTCTGTAGATTTCCCTAAACCTCTACGTGATTATCAAGACAATATAGTGGATGTGTATATGAAACACGTTTCACAACCCATATGCAGTGGATCTGAACAAATTGGCGGTGGAGGCATACTCGAGGTCCCGTGCGGAAGAGGAAAAACCGTACTTTCTTTGAAACTCATTAGTCTCCTAAAAAAAAAGACTTTAATTATCGTGCATAAAGAGTTCTTAATGAACCAATGGATTGAGCGTGCAAATGAATTCTTGCCTGGAGCCAAAATCGGCAAGATACAAGGACCTGTATTTGACGTGGAAGGAAAAGACTTGGTTATTGGAATGTTGCAAACTTTATACGATCGCGCTTTGCCCGAAAACGCCTTTGATAGTTTCGGTTTGACTATTGTGGATGAGGTTCACCGCATTGGGAGCGAGCAGTTCTCCAAAACATTGTTGCGTGTGTTAAGTCCAAATATGCTCGGTATTTCCGCCACCGTGGATAGAAAAGACAAATTAACGGATGTTTTATATATGTTTATTGGTCCTAAGATATACAAAGAGGAGCGCGAGAATGATGACCCTGTGTGCGTTCGCGCCATTGAATATATTTCATCGGATCCACAGTTCAATGAAACGGAATATGATTTTCGAGGTCAAGCGAAATATAGCACCATGATTTCGAAATTGTCGGATTTCGGTCCTCGAAGCGATTTTATTGTTCGCGTATTGGGTGATTTGGTGAAAGAAAGTCAAACGCGCAAAGATGATGCTCAAATTATGGTTTTATGTCACAATCGTTCTCTGTTGAAATATTTGTATGAGGCTATTGTTCATCGCGGGTTCGCCAGTGTGGGCTATTATGTGGGTGGAATGAAGCAGTCTGCTTTGCAAGAAACCGAGGGAAAACAAATCGTGTTGGCGACGTATGCGATGGCGTCGGAAGCATTAGACATCAAAACATTGTCTGTTTTGTTAATGGCTTCGCCTAAAACGGACATTACCCAATCAGTGGGGCGTATATTACGCGTGCGCCACGACAATCCTGTAGTGGTGGATATTGTGGATAGACACGACATCTTTCAAAACCAATGGAGGCAGAGAAAAACGTTTTATCGGAAATGCAATTATCGAATACTGTCTATGGACAGTGTGCGATATCAAGGAATGTCTTTGGATTGGAAAACGGACAAAACATGGACCAAAGTATTTGAACCTCGCGGCTCTGGAAATAAGGATGCACATCCCGTTTTACAAAAAAAATGCCTGATTTCCATCAAGGATTTGGATATGGGCGAGGATTAGTCTTTGCATTATAACCTGCGAAGGAGGGATCTAAAGGGAACCTGGGTTCCCTTTGTATAACGCAATAATATGGGGAACAATATGGGGGTCCGCCAACGTGCTTACATCGCCAATAGCGTCTTCTTCTCCTGCGGCAATCTTGCGCAAAATACGACGCATTATTTTTCCTGAACGCGTTTTGGGTAAATCCGTATAAAGAATGCGGTCGGGAGTAGCAAAAGGGCCGATTGCATTGCGAACAGCGAGTTTTAAGGTTTTCGTTAAATCATTATTACTTTTGTATTGCGAGCCCAGAACGACAAAACAACATATACCTTCTCCCTTGACTTCGTGGGGAAATCCAACTACCGCCGCCTCGCTCACTTCTTCACACGCGACTAAAGCGGATTCCACTTCGGCCGTTCCAATGCGATGACCGGATGGATTAATGACGTCATCAACGCGTCCAGTAATAAAATAATAACCGTCTTCATCGCGTTTGCATCCATCACCCGTGAAATAATAACCAGGATAGGGGTGCATATAAATAGAGAGGAACCGTTCGTGATCACCGTATATGGTTCGAGCCATGCTGGGCCAAGCACCTCTGATACACAAAACACCTTCTACATTGGGTCCATCTAATTCATTTCCAGAAACAGGGTCCAATATCGCGAAGTCGATTCCATAACAAGGAAGGGCACAAGACCCGGGTTTCATTTTCATAATATGGGGTAAATTTGTCGCTAAATGAGCCCCGGTTTCCGTTTGCCAATACGTATCTACCAAAACACACTTCTCGCGACCGATGTGTTGATAATACCATTTCCACGCTTCCGGATTAATCGGTTCTCCCACGGAACCCAGAATACGTAGGGAAGACAAATCATATTCGTTGATGGGTTCCGTATCATACCGCATTAGAGCGCGTATGGCTGTGGGGGCAGTATAAAACTGTGTGACTTTATGTTTTTGCACCAAGTCCCAGTAACGATATGGGTTCGGGTAGGTGGGCACACTTTCAAAGAGAACCGTGGTTGTGCCTAAGCAGAGGGGTCCGTAGACGATGTAGGTGTGTCCGGTAATCCACCCACAATCGGCAACACAACAGAATATATCATTTTCTTGGACATCGAAATTATTTTTTGTAGTTAAGGCCGTATTCACTAAATATCCTCCTGTGCTATGGACAACACCCTTGGGTTTTCCAGTGCTTCCGGATGTATATAAAATGAACAGTGGGTCTTCACTGTCCATCCATTCACAAGGACACGTTGATTTTGCGGATTCCAATGCAGTTTCCAGGACTATATAAGAAGGATCTTCTTGGACATTTCCCCATAAAAGTAGCAATGGTTTCTTATTCATGGAATGTAATGCTTTTTGTGTAATGTCCAAGAGTGGTGTTATTTTGCCTCCACGAATGCCTGTATCTTGGACAATTAAGAACTGGCTATTGCAATCTTCTAATCGGCTTTGCAATGCTTCTGCCGAAAATCCAGCAAAAACAATAGAATGGACTGCACCGATACGTGCGCACGCGAGCATAGTCATGGGTAATTCGGGGACCATAGGCATATAGATAGTCACTACATCGCCCTTTTTCACACCATTTGACTTCAACACATTGGCTATTTTGGCTACTTTATCGCCCAATTCTTGGTAGGAAATGTGTTGTGATTCATGGGTTATTTCATCGCGCTCCCAAATGATGGCTGTTTTGTCTGGATTGGTTTGAATGTGTCTGTCTATGCAATTATAAGACACATTGAGTTTTCCGTCTAAAAACCACTGCGATGAACCGTCGTTGAATTCGCCAGAAGTTACTTTAGTGAAGGGTGCAAACCATTCGATTTGTTCTTTTGCAACCATTCCCCAAAATGCTTCAGGGTGTTGAATGCTATTATCATATTTTGTGTGAAATTCTTCCATTATTATTATATAATATATTTTTAACATATAATTCGCGTTAAAAATATAATGATTGTATACGCCGAGTAATAAAATTGATTAGAGATAGAAATGGTGAAACAAGAATACATCATATTCAATATTTACGATTACGACATGTTGGAAGACAAATTATTGCTCCCCCGTCGAACGAAACGAGCGAAGGCGCTGCGCACAAAACAACTTTACGGGAAATATACCCAAAAACACATTCGTATATTGGAAACGGTTTCCAATAATCAACAGCGGAATGTGCAGCGAACAAAACACGAATAAAAATGGCTGTATTTATCGTTTCCCCCTTGTCTTTCTACCGCGTCTCTTTTTATTGGTCGCAGTTTTACGTTTTTTTGTAAAACGAACTTTTTTTTTGTGTCGTCTGGTACGTCTTTTACCACCGATCATTCCACTAGGTAAAAGAGATCCAGGATGACTTGTCCATCTTTCTCCGTAATCACTGGCGTTATATGTTCCACGCGATAAATCGGAAATTGGATCCATAGCACTTTTGTATGGTGGAAGGACATCGTTTGATGTATTAATTGGAGCAGGCATTGTATTATATATACTATGCCTACAAATAAAGGGAACCCAGGTTCCCTTTAAATCCCTCCTCATAAAATGAACCCAGGTTCCCTTTAAATCCCTCCTCATAAAATGAACCCAGGTTCCCTTTAAATCCCTCCTCATAAAATGAACCCAGGTTCCCTTTAAATCCCTCCTCATAAAATGAACCCAGGTTCCCTTTAAATCCCTCCTCATAAAATGAACCCAGGTTCCCTTTAAATCCCTCCTCATAAAATGAACCCAGGTTCCCTTTAAATCCCTCCTCATAAAATGAACCCAGGTTCCCTTTAAATCCCTACTCCTTAACAGAGTTGTCGAATATGTACAATTTTCCCCCGTGCTCCTTCGGCCACCTTCAATGGAACCCATCGCTTAAACTTACTATGAAACATACATTCAACCGAAACCGTCTTCTTTAGATCAACATATTTATCGATACGCACATCCTGAAAATCATCTTCATCATCACTCTCTTCTAAAGCATCCAAATTTCGGTTTTCTTTAATATTACGAAATAAATGGTTCATAAAATAACTGGTTTTTACACTCGGAATGTAGGCAATTCCACAATAAATGCGTTCCGAACCCTTACCGAATGCGTATAAATGATAAATATCATTTTGCAAGTCCGCTTTTATCTCGAAAACGGTAGTCATATTGAATTGTGGTTTTCCAAAATGAAAACGGGGTAATTGCGGAGGGATAAACAAAAAATCCTCAATACCCGCAGGTAATCCAGACTTGGATAGGGGCGGTAAAACACTGCGAGACATCGGTATATTTATGTAAGGAACAATCGTATGTAAAGACCGGTGTTGCAAATGGTGGATTTGATAAGGAATGCGTTCAGACCACGCATCCGAAACCCGATCTGGATTTTCTTCTGTAATTGACCACATAACCGGACACACGATGGGAAGTTCGGCATTTTCAACAAACAACACTGGGTTTTGATCCATTAGTGTTTTCAAAAAACCCATTTTTTCAGAAAACGATTGTTTCGCTAAAAAGATTCCTTTTGCATACATAACATCCTCAATCACGAAGAAATCCCCTTTTTCTTCGATTTCACATATGGAACCATATAAAATCGTTCCATAGGAAATATTATTTGGAATATGAGGAACTGGGATTGTTTTCATTACCGTGACCTGTTTTTCACGGTTCAATTCCATACAAAAACATACATTTGTATCACGATAAAATGTGAACCATATAAAAGCCTTCCTTCCGTAAGGAATAGCTAAAGTAACTTGATATTCATTGGAAACTTTCTTATGTGAAATTGTTTCATAGGAAAGTTCAAAAGAGGGGAACCGTTTCATAATCGCAGTGATTTGGTTCATAGTAAGAGAATTCATGACTAATACTATTATCACGCGTAAAATGTTTAAATCATTTCCATAAATTAATTATGACTTCATTTGGCGGTTGATAAAATCAGACAAATCTTCATCCATTGTGCGTAAGTCAACTTCAGTTAAACCCGTTTTATCTTTGGGTGTAGATTGTGTTTCCGCTTCGCTTAATTTGCGCAACCAATCCTCTTTTTCTTTTTCATTGGTTTCTTGTAGCTCATCCATAATAGTTTGGTATTTTTGTATGTGAAATCCAACAACATCTTTGGTTTTTTTGGTTGTGTATGTATCTTTAAAGTAATTGACTAAATTGTCGATGATAAATATAATGAGCAATGATGATACAATCGTCCATAACCACATTTTATATTGTGTATAGCAGGTGACTAGAATTCATTTTGTTTTATTAAACACATATTAATTACGTGACCCCTTTTTATATCTTCGTCGTGTTGTGCGTTTTTTTCCGCCACCGGTTTGGCGAGGGGGGTCAATGGGTGGTGGAATATTAGATGCGACAGCCTCTTCTGTATTAGGATCCGCCTGTACAAATGGATTCTCTTCTGTCTCTATATTATCATTACTCGATGGGTTCAATTCGTTTTCAGATTCAATTGGATCGCTTCCAGATTCAAGGGGAGGTGGAATATTAGTTTCGTTGGCCTCTTCTGTATTAGGATCCGTCGGTACAAATGAGTTCTCTGTTGTGTCCGGTTTCTCTATATTATCAGTGCTCAATGGGGTATATTCGTTTTCAGATTGTGAAAAACTAGACTCGTCTACATTCGGCGGGTTAGAAGTAAGACTACTTATGTGAGCTCGCAAAGCGTTTGCTTCGTTGTCTTTTGATTGTTGTAATTGAACGTGTAAATCTTTTATTTCTTGTACCTGGTTTTGATTGTTGGTGTTTAAAGTTTGAATTTTTGTTTCCAATTCTTGATTTTTTGTTTCCAATTCTTGAATTTTTGTTTCCATATTTGGCGAAGGAGTAGATTCTTGGTTTCTATCCATATTATCAGTTTCGGCATTATCAGTTTCGGCATTATCAGTTTCGGCATTATCAGTTTCGGCATTATCAGTTTCGGTCTTGTCAGTTTCAGATGACCCCATTAATTCAGTTCCCTCGTTAATCACACTTTCTTTTGCTTCTCCCGCTGCACCTGTAATTATGTCACCAATTCTAGACATAATTCCCTGTTCTTCTTTTGGTTGTTGTGCATTTGTATTCTCGGATTCAGTATTATTTGTTTGTTCTTCACTATCTTCACTCTCATCTGCATTGCTTGTAATTTTTGCACGAGGAGTTGTTATAGGATTTCCCTCTCCATCCATTTGTGGTACACCGCCATACATCCTAGACGGCGCTTTGTATCTATGACGTCGAGATACACGTTTAGATCCCTTGGGACTATAAATCGAACGTTGGTTTTTACTATTCGTCATGAATCTACTATATATATAGTATTACAATATTATACATTATTCATATCAACCTTGTAACTTACTAATTAAATCAATATAAACAATTACTAAATAGAATAGTAACAATATAGAAATGCCTGTTGGAATACTTATTGAAAAAAATGGGTCTCTCAAGGAGATTGATGTAGAAGATAATATGGATAAAACCAACTATTATAAACTAGTTGGTATGAAGCGTAATAGCAAGGATTTTAAAAAACATAATACGTGGGAAGTAAATTTAGACGGGAAGACACACCGTGTTCAATTATACGGAAAGGACAAGGGAACTGCTGGTCAAGAAAATAAATACGATCTTCCGCCTCCTGTTGATGAAACCCTTTATTTTGGACCTTGTCTTTTAATCAATACAAAATCAGATGGTTCAGCAAAGAGTTTGTCTAAATCATTGTGGGGATCTATTTATGAACATTTGTTTGGGGGATTTGAGGATATTGGCGAGGAAGATAGTGAAGATGATGAGGAGGATGAAGATGATGATCTTTCTAAAACAAAAGAAGGATATGCTAAAGATGGATTTATTGTCGGTGATGAGGATGAGGATGAGGATGAGGATGAGGATGAGGATGAGGATGAAGGCGAGGATGAGGATGAAGGCGAGGATGAGGATGGGGACGAGGATGGGGAACCACCAGCACCGCGCCGCCAATCTACTAGAAAAACCAAGACGGTTGCTTCTAAAAAAATAAATAATGTGTTTACTTCGCTTCAAATGAAGGTGGAGGAAGACGGGTTGGATTGCACGAGTGAATTAAGTGAGGAAGAATATTTATAATCTGGGAGGAAGAATATTTATAATATGGGAGGAAGAATATGTATAACAAAATTGATTTAAATCCATAATATCAATGTATTAGTATATTGATATTATGTTCAAAATTACGAACCATACTACTTTTCGCGAAAACGTTCGCAACCGCGTATTGTTTCCTCAATTGCAATCTATCGGGGGAGACGACATCATAAATATGGAAAAGGGAATATTTAATTATGCAATCAAAGAGGCGTCTCGGCGAAAAATTGTGAAAAAATGGGAAAATCCACATTTCGTGCAACTGTATAATGACCGATTACGTAGTATTGTAATGAATATCAAACATACATCTTTAGTGGAACAAATACAAAACAAGGAGATTGCACCACAAAACGTGGCCTTTATGACTCACCAAGAATATAATCCAGGGCGATGGAAATCATTGATTGAGAGCAAAATGAAGCGCGATGCGTCTAAATATGATGATAATATCCAGGCATCCACGAATATGTATACATGCAAAAAATGTAAGTCATCACGGTGCACTTACTATGAAATGCAAACACGAAGTGCAGATGAGCCCGCAACTATCTTTGTAACCTGTTTGGATTGTGGAAAACATTGGCGATCGTAAATCAAAATGTATGTAAAATAATTATAATCATAATATAATTAGGAATAATGGAAAAATCTCTCAAATTTATTCACATTACAAAAACGGGAGGGACGAGTATTGAAGATTGTGCAATCAAAAAAGACGTCCGATTCGGACGATTTCAGGTAAAATATTACACACCGGACAAACGTGGTGCTCAGCATCATACTTTTTTTCACTATATACCGGAATCGATTCAAACAAAATTTGATTGGTTCGCGGTTGTTCGAAATCCATATAACCGAATTTTGTCGGAATATCATTGTAAATGGGGAGGTGGATACGATTATGGAATCAAAAACAATTCTGATAATAAATGTGCGATTAAAATGAACCAATATATCCAAACTGCGATTATTAACCGAATATCAAAAGGTGGTCATTATTCGGAACAATACAAATATTTTGATAAACCAAGTAATGTAAAAATTCATATACTAAAATTTGAAAATTTGAAAGATGAGTTCAATGGTTTGATGCAGCAATATAATATGGACATTAATCTAAATATTCATCATAATAAAACAACCAAACGTTTCTCAGTCTCTGATTTTAGCAAACAAACAATCGAAATGATTAATACCATATATGAACCAGATTTCCGATTATTTGGTTATGATATGATAAAATAATTCGTTCATTCTTCTATTGTGCACATAGAATATATTTAGTCAATATAATGGAATACACTCTTGGATATTTGAAAGATTGTTTCGCGCTTTTTTATTTTTCCATATGTGCAATCAAATTGGGAACTACTACACAAGTATCTGATGATTTACGAAAAGAACTATTGACGTATTTTATTTTAGGATTTTGCGTCGATTTCTCTTTTTCGGTGCACCCAAAATTGCATAATTACCCTTTTGGTTATAATAGAGAGACTTATTTGTTTATCGGGTATTTCTGTCTGGCTGTCTCGGTATTTTTATATTACAACATCCAACGTATATGAATTCTTTAGAAACTATTCTGTATAAATTATAGTTTGGACCAGAAAGGGTTTAAATCGTGGATTTCATATACCTTCATACATTACAAATGGATACTACACCTCTACCAGAAAATTTCCGTGCAACGATTTGCGATTTTACCACCGATCTTTCCACCACCTTTCCCGAATATAAATATTTGTGGGACAAATGGGGAAACCCGGATACAAGTGAGGAACAATTTCAAACTTTGTTTTCCCATTGTTCCAAAGTATACCCGGAACGTTTTTTTGATATATTAAACCAAGATGCGAGTTTATTTAGTGCAGAAAATACGGCATCTACGAATTTTTTACCCGATGTAGATTTTAAATTACTCTATCATTGTGATGGAATCACCGAACAAACACGCGAAAGTGTTTGGAAATATTTGCAAGTTGTATTATTTTTGGTTGTCGGAACCATGAAAGACAAGATGGATTTTGGTGATGCAGTCAATATGTTTGAAGGAATGAACCAAGACGAACTTCATACTAAAATGGAGGCTGCTATGGAAAATATCGGATCTTTTTTTCAAAACGTGGAGGAACCGAAATCCGACAGCGAAGCTACTCCATCAGATGCGAACAACGATAAAAAGGCATTTAGCGATTTAAAAGACCAGTTTGCTGGTATAAATGATCATTTGCGTGGTATGTTTGACGGAAAGATCGGAAAATTGGCGCAAGAATTGGCGGAAGATTTAGGAAATGATTTGGCCGGAACATTTGGTGATGATTTGGGAAATGCACGTTCGACTAAGGATGTGTTGGCTAAGCTCATGAAAAACCCCCAACAAATTACAGGTCTAATGAAGAATGTCGGAGACAAATTGAATGCAAAAATGGCGTCGGGAGATATTTCTCGTGAGGAATTGATGAGCGAGGCAGGAGATATGATGCGTAAGATGAAAGCAATGACTGGTAGTGATGGAGGAAATATGGGGGACATGTTCAAGAATTTAGCAAAAGGTATGGGTGCGAATATGCCGAACCCAGCGGCTATTGCACAAATGCAAAAGGCTATGACTCCGGCCGCTCCTACAATGAATGCACAACAACAAAAAGCCGAACAAATGAAACGTGATATGGAGGAGCGCCAGGCGGCTTACGACAAATTTATGGCTGAAAATCCCAATATTTTTAATACGGACGATCCGAATAGTTTGGTTTATCGTTTAGAGGGGGATAAACAAGAGAAGTCTTCTGTTAATGGTCCCTCTCCTGATAAGATTTCTGCCAGTAAGAAAAAGCGTATGAAACAGAAGGCGAAGAAAGAGCAGGCAAAGTTAGAGGCAATGTAGGTAGGTGGCGAAGCCCCTTACGACCCCCACTCTTATTACCCCCACCATTCCTTCTGACGCTTTACCATGAGGAGGGATTTAAAGGGAACCAAGGTTCCCTTTACTCGGTTCCCTTTATTTTTTGCAATAGAATAATAGTAATACTGTATATAGAATGAAATTAACCAAATATATTGATCTACGTGCATTTTTAGTGAGTTTTGCAATTGGAATGTTTTTCGTATATTCCACATTTGATGATCGTCGCAAAATAATTGTGTATCCTACTCCAGACAACGCGGAACACGTTCTATATAAGGACCGCGCGGACCAATGCTTTTCATTCAAGGAAAAACAGGTGCACTGTCCTTCTGGACCAGGACAAATATCAAAAACCCCGGTGCAGTTGTAATACCGTGTTGCTTTTTTGCAATAAGGAAAAATAGTCCTTTATAGTATAGTTTTCATTGTCTATACTATGAATTTCGCGCGATTATTACATTCTTCTTTAGGCAAAATTATTATTTCGATTTTACTTGGTCTAGGAATGGCTACATTGTTTCGCAAAGTATGCACCGACAAAAATTGTATTTCGTTTAAAGGTCCTATTTTAGGAGATATTGACGGAAAAATTTATCAATATGGTGAACAATGTTATACTTATGATTATTCAGCCACCCCGTGCGATAAAACAAAACAAATTGTTCAATTGGATTGAATATAGCGTGCGCTCATTATTCCATGATTAGATGGTGGAATAATGTATAGTTTTATGTCCACTTCAACGACCAGCATTGCCGAACTTCCCGAAAATATTACTATGCAGGTGCAACAACCGTCCTATCAAGCAAATGGATCTTCCTTACAGCAGCAAATACCTCAACAAATGCAGGGAAATATGGCTGCACACGCAGAGCAAAATCAACAGGTTCAAAATGGTGAAATTGGTCAAAACAATTATGTGCCTATCAATATACATCCCAATCCTTATGGGAATAACCCTCCCGAGCAATCACCTAGCGGAATGCCTTTACCAGAACCGTCTCCACAGCGCGGACAGACAGTGGAAGAACCGCAATACGCCCTTCCCTCTCGCGACATTCCTATAAATACATTAGATTACCAACAAGACGCTACTGCACGACCCAATCACGTTCCGAAAGTCAAACTCACTTCGGACTATATTCGCGAATACGAAGCCGCCAGTGAAAAAGCATTGATGGAACACGAACAAACTAAATTTCGTGAAGCCGCTTCCCAGGATTGGTTTAGTCAGTTACAAATACCGATTTTCGTCGCAGTATTGTATTTTGTGTTTCAAATGCCTATTATAAACACCCTTTTACGAAAACATTTTACCTTTTTGACTATTTACCATGAAGATGGTAATTTCAATTTCATGGGACTTGTTCTAAAAAGTATGTTATTTGGGTCCCTTTTTTATGGGTCACAAACAATCACACATAAGTTAAGCAATATATAGACATTTTACATTTTCTCAACATAATATAGTTGCTTTATAACATGTTGTCCAAGATTTTACCCAAATATTTCAGAAAAACGCGAAATATACACCTCTTTTTTCTGGGCTGTATTTTAATATTCATCGCGTTTTATTTTTTGCCGTTGCCCGCGTGCATCCACGAAAGAGAGGGTTTTGATGGTCAAGATCGAAATTCCCCCAATATGGAGTATTTGAATAACCAATTAACAGAACACCGTGAGAAATCGAAATTCCCCTATCGTTATTTGAGTGATGAGAATGGAAACATAGTTCCAGTGGTTCTCATTTCAGCCTTCTTTCGCGACGACGATGCACGAGATACATACCAAGAATATTTAGACAATGGTATTCGTATTGCAGGAATTACTGCCTACAAATCCTTTCCAAAACAAATTGATGACGTAAGTGAAGACAAATACCACCACACAGACGACTTCCAATATACCAAGAAAATAAAAAATTGGATGTGTTGCTTCACAAATCCGGGTCAATATGGATTGTCTCCGAATACACACAATTTGGTTAATATAAGTGAATCCGATTTTTATAATGTCGACGAAGAACCGAAACAAGATAAAAAATATGATGTTTTGTATGTGTGTTTGAAAGATCATGGCGATGAATGTCCAAGAGATGGATGGAACGCAATTAATCGCAATTTTGACCTTGCCGAAAAATGCTTGCCCATTTTAATCAACGATTTCGGTCTTCGTGTTCTCGCGGTGGGTCGCGTTGGGTGCGGACTCGAAGAAAAATACGGCGACAAAATCACCACCACCGATTTCTTACCCTATCACGAGTTTCAGGAAAAAATTCGCGAATGCAAAATGCTTTTTATGCCCAATGTATATGACGCTTCCCCACGCGTGGTTCCGGAATGCATTACAAAAGGATTACCCGTTTTGATGAATAAATCCATTTTGTGTGGGACAAAATATATTACTCCTGAGACCGGAGAACTTTTTACGGATGAACACGATATGAAAGGGGCTCTTGAAAAACTATTGTCCAAGAAAGACAAAATGCATCCCGAAGAATGGTGGAAGAAACATTATGGACGACAAAGAATGGGTGAGAAAATGCGAGATTTTTTACACCAATGCTTTCCAGGAGTCTTGAATAATACGAAAGAAGTATATTTTTAGTTTACACCATTGAAGATTTAAATTCGCCATTGCCCGAAGGGCAAGTGCAGCGGAGCTGCACGACACCCCTAAGACGTACTATTTATTTCTTTCAATGTAACCGTTACCGATAAATGAATTAAAACGTGATCCACCAAAAGTGGATGTGCGGATTTAAATCTTCATCGGTGTATTATAACATATATTTGTAACTACATCCAGATACAAATATATTTAGTGGGTCACACATACACTCAATGAATGTCCAAGCCACATCATGGCATGCATTGCACCATGGTACAAAAACCAATGTTGGTTTCGGTTCTCATGTTCGCGCGAACCAAGTGCGTAAAACAAGCCTCCGAATGAATACAATGAATATATTGCGTATTTGTAATTGGGTTGTTTTATATTCCATGCACTATTCCCCATAAATAATCCCATTCCGATATTTGCACAAATCATATCGGCAGTTCTCCATACATTGTTGCGAGGTTTTGACCAATATTTGTATGAAACCAAGGGTCCGACCAACAAAATCGACGACAACATATATTTTTTCCGGAAAAGTGCGTGCACCCCGGGCAACAAAAAACACAGAGAAGAACCCATTAAATATACATTTTCACCATTATATATTTCTATGTTAGTGGGATTTTTATCAACTTTGTCCATTATTTCCTATTCTAATTGCGTTCTGTTTATATTATTTTATTATTTCCAAACATTCATTATCATTGGATAATTTTCATACAATCGACGAATTAAATAGGGCAAAGTATCTTTGAAATCGCCATAGGGAACATATTTATATACCGTGTATTTTTCTTGCGCTAAATTTTGCGATTGTTTATCGCTCATCCCCATCAATTGTGCGAATTCGACTTCCTTGTGCAGATTTTGTTCTCGAATATATCGAAGCGCGATCTCAATGCTCTCTGTGTTATGAGTGGCGCATAATAATTTATCACCTGTCTTGAACGAATTTGCAAAAAGGGATATTCCGGCATTGTAATTCGCGTGGGTTTCTGCAAGGGAGTCAAACAATATATTGTAGGGTTTGTCTTGATTGTAATAAGCACCTCTGACTAATTTAAAACCAATGTGATAATCGCGCTCTTTTGTAATATCATTTCTGAGAATGTCCAAGTAATCATTGCGGTAAAGCTGATATGTCTTGTAAATACGTAATTTATCCCGATTATATTGTTCCATAAATTGGTCGGTAATATGGTTTATTTTATCCTGGATTTCAAAATCTTCTGCGTCAATCAAGACAGTGTTGTTATTTTTCACGGATATATCCATAATTTTATGTAAATAATTCTCCACGTTTTGGGGATTGTTTATATTTAACGCGCTCAATTTCACAGCAATGATTTCGTTTTTGAAATTATGAAACAATTGGGAGATTTCGTGGAAATTCGTTTTATGATCTTTGTGATTTTCATTTGTATAATCCAGAATGGCTTTCATATTACGACGATTTATGCTATTTTTTACACGAACCAATTGAGATTTGCTGCATGTAAAACGGTTTATTATGGGAAAATACATGATAATGCAATGTAATATGATTGCATTATATTTTTTACAAACAAAATGGATGATTACCAACAGTCCCCCCCTTCTCCCATATTGATTTTCATATAAAATAAATGATCCGAAAGACTCGTGCATTTTGTAGGAGAACACGTGTCCGAACATTGTGAGTCTTCCTTATTATCCCCATCGTTACATATTGTGTATTCACTGTTGGGTTCGTTGAACCACACTTCCTGGGAAACATGATAATAATCCAGGAAATTCTCTGGAACGTGAGGAACCACATCATAATAATGCGTCACTCGTGTGCACGGAATTGCAAGTTGACTAAATTTATCGACAAACGCCGTGTTTCCAACACGCGGAGAACCAAATGTAATCAGTGTGAATATTTGGTAGGGTTCATTGTGGTATTTCACGTCAAACGCATTGATTGTAGCCAAAGCCGCGCCCAACGAATGACCGGTGATGAACAACTGGTTTGTTTTATATTTATCAATTAAATTGTCTATAACTGAATAAACATTCTGCTTCAATGATTGAAACAAGTTGTAAAACCCCTTTTCCAATGCGATGTTTTCGTCACTATAAGGATAGATCTTGGACACCTGTAAATTCGAAATCCAGTTTTGTATATTTTCTGAACCACGATAACCTACGAAAATGGCGCCATATTCGTGGTTGTATCCCAGAACTACCTGCATCCCACTTTTATCAATCAACTTTTCATAATCATTATTCGTATCACACGTTTTGCAATCCCATTCACTGAATGGGTTCATGCAATAGGCGGCCTGTGAAATATTCACCGCAACGTGCGTTTGATGATTATCATAGGCAAACAGCAAAGGTAAAAAGGGAATAACTCCTAGTAAAAGTGTATGTAATGGAAACATGGTATAGTCAAACCACGACTGTTATTTTTATATAGGTTCGACCTATAAAATTGAATATATTTTATATTTATTTTAAACAGAAAAACTTACAAAATAGTAAAATGGAACAATTACGAAATAAATTCCCTGACGATCCAGTCAATCGTATTCAAAAATTATATTATGATATAAACATTAATACAATTTTCAATAGAACAAAATTGCGCAATATTAAAAAAAAATTTTGGAAATATCAGAATTATTTGAACAATAAATATTTCAAACATATACAACCCCTATTATTAGAATTGGGTTGTATACGAGATACTGCATATTGTGAATGGCAACGCGCAAAAAGAAAAGTGCTCATACGTAATCCTTCCATTGAACTTGCAGTTCGAGAAGGAATAGAACAAGTATTTCGTGAAGCAGATGAAGAATATGAAGAAATAAAACAGGAAGAACGCTTTTATGATAAAGCTATTTGTGATATTGAGGTTAAAATATATGAAATCAAAAAACACCAATTTAATATTTACAAACATTATAGAAAATGTGCTCATTGCGAAAAAATGAATATGATTACCATATCAAGTTGTAAATCAAAACATAAATTATGTTATGACTGCATTTATAATAAAACAGAGTGCCCTGTATGTGAAGAAGATTTGGGTTTACAACATTGTTATATTTGTTATGAATATAAAAAGGAAATAGTAGAAACAGGTTGCGAAAATAAACACCAAACCTGTAAAGAATGTTTGGATAAAATAATAAGAAAGAACAATATGTGTCCGTTTTGTCGTGATTATTGTAGTAAAGAACCGGTAGATCCACATCCAGCTTCATATTATATCACGGAAACTGGAGAAGATATAAGAGACGTGTGGCAAGATAGGGCAGACGATAGAAGGGATAGGTAGGGGGTCAGGTTGGCTCATCGCAATATAAGAACAATTCAAACAAATCCGATTATTATACTTCAAAATGAAGTTATATGTGTGTAAAATTACGTATAATCATTCATTTTTTGTACGTAATTTGTTTATTTCAAAACTCCGAAAAGTCTGCCCAGGTTAGATGTCTTGGGTTTGTCCTTCTTTTTAGAGGTTTTGCGTGTCTTCTTCTTCTTCTTGGACACTTCTTTTTCAGATGTGTCTATTTTATCGTCGGATGACTTTTTGTCCTTCTTATCTTTGTCCCCAGGAATATATTTCAAAAACACTTCGTCGTATTCACGAGTTCCTCGTTTTCCGCGCAATTCATCGAATTTAGTGGATTTTTTCGCACGAATGCTTTCCATGGTTTCTTGGACACCAATGCATTTTGGGACAAAGCGTTTCAACAATCCACGTTGTGAAAGACGGCTTTTTTGTTCAACTTCAAACAAATATTTGGCCATACATAAGATGCGGTCTTTGTAATAATAATCAGCACCTGCATATAAAAAGGCTAAATAGAAGCTCATTATAGTATCTATGGTGGCGACATTGATTTCTTGGTGCCCAATTTGAATAGTATTGTAATTGTGGCATGCAATGGGTTTATAAATAAACGCCAACAATTCTTTGTCGTATCTGATTTCAATGTGTTCGGGAACAATTTCGCCAATAGCATCGTGATGTATGATCTTAATATTTTTGAAACCTGCATCAGCAAGTCGTTCTTCCACAATAGTCGCAGTGCGTTGTGGGTCTTCAGATAAAACATCAAAATCCGGTATTTTTTCGATTATTTTCTTGGTTTTCTTGGGCATATAGCGCGAATAAAGACTGCTGGCGTAACCACCAAAGAATACGACACCCATTTCAATGAATGTATCGCGTACCACTAGATAGAGTTTTTCGGATTCTTCGGTGTCGTCTTCCATTTTACGTTGGAAATCAACAGCTTCGCAATCATAATCTACTTTCATTGGGCGATATTCATTGAGTAAGGTCATACGCTTAAGGACTTTTTCCCATCGACTGGTGTCGCCAGCGGGTCTGGACAATTCCAAATACATACTCATACGAAGGAAATTGGGTGGTGCATATTTGATCCCAGCAACGGAAATGGCTTCCTTGGACAATGCATCAAACAAATCTTTGTGGATATACGTAATATCGGCCATGGGAATAAAATTCACAAAGACCTTATAGGTTCCTTCATGAACGCCCGATTTTGCTTCTACATCTAAATAACCCTCCTTGTAAAAGAGATCGGCCAATTCTTTGGCGTCATCCATTGCATTTGAGGAAAAGAAATCGTAGTCTGGAACTTCGTAATCACGATCATAAAATTGTGCGAATTTGGGCAATATATTATTAATGGCTGTTCCACCATAACAAATCAGTTTTTTACGCATGAGAAATTCTTCGACAATTTTGATCATACCACGAATTGCGTCACTTGTGGCCAATTTGTTTCCTAAAACCTTCTCATTATCATCGACTGCGTGACGTAAAATCGCAAGTTCACAATCGTGGAACGTCATTTGGTCGGTGCATTCTTCGGGTGTAAATTTACGTTTTTGTGTTTTGTTTCGCTTTTTGGGCATAATAGAAGAATCTTACTTATATTATACATGTAAAAAAGTATGGATCATTTCATTGAAATCTTGGACATATTAAGATGCAAAAGTGATTGCTTGGTTTAATGGAACAAATGCGCTATGGAAATTTTTGAATAATTCTTCATATGTGACTAAATTACGATTATTTTCGTAAAATGCTTGTGCGACCAATTGGACACCATAGTTTTTGATCAGATACAAACTCTCGGAATTCGATACATTATTAAAAAACCCAATATTGGGCAAAACTAGACGCATTAAATAGACATCGGGATCAGGGGGATTAATCGATTGGTATAATAATTCGTCTTCTCTATAAATGCGAAAGTTTTGTGTTCCACTATTTGCGTTAATATATTTGGAGAGCGCCGTGCACGTAGATTGGTTTTGACTTCCACACGTCGCATATTTTTCATATCCAGGCGAAGATAATTGGTCCACAATGATTACGACTTTACCTTGAAGTAAGTTCAACTGTGTATCGAGATTTACGGGGATTGCATTCCCATTGTCGTCGGCATACAGTTTCGGTCCTAGATTGCCTTGTATGGTTTCAGCTACACTGGAATATGCTGTGGGTAAATAAGATTTGATACGTAAATGGATAAAAAGGGGATCTGCTGGGTTGGGCGATTTGTCGTTAAAAGCGTTGGACATGATGGTAGAAAAGACACCGCCTAAAGAAATCGCTGGTGCTTCCGATGTGAAATGGTTAAAGGAACTATCAGTCGCTGTCGAAGTAGAATAAGCAACAATCGGAACATTGTCTTTTATAAATACCTCAAAGTCCAAGAAACGACATCCGCGCATTAATACAAATTTGACCATATCTCGATTTACGTATCCACCGGTGTAGGCACTATTAAACGATGATTTAATACAAAAATTGCGTAGTGAATTATTGTTGGATGGATCAAATCGCGCATTGGCTATACCAGATCCATTATCGGACACCGAATTTTCGATTTTATTTAATTGGGCCATTTGCGCATCATTGGGGGTATTGACGTAGGGTGGATTATAACTGGCCTTTTCGCCTTGGCGTTTTTGAATCATTTTGTAGAGAATATATACAATCGCAGTCGTGGTCGCAAATAAAAAAACATAATGGATAAATGTGGCCATTTATATTAAGGTCAGAGATTTACATTACATTTTATTCTATTTATCGAAATCGAATTAGAAAGACAAAAATATAATTAACTAGTATATATTTAACAAATGCCCGGTGGATTATTGAACATAGTATCAACAGGTAGTGCGAATCTAATATTGACTGGAAATCCGACAAAGACATTTTTCAAGGCAGCATATTCCAAATATACAAATTTTGGGTTGCAGAAATTCCGTCTTGATTTCGACGGAATGCGTGACCTACGTATTACAGAACCGTCTAAATACACATTTAAAGTAAAGCGGTATGGCGATTTGTTAATGGACACTTACTTAGTGGTAAATTTACCCGATATATGGAGCCCAATATGGACGCCATCTGAACAAACGGGAAACCAATATTCACCCTATGATTACAAATGGATAGACAATATTGGAACACAGCTCATCCAAGAAATTGAAATTAGTTGTGGGTCGGTTTTATTGCAAAAATACTCGGGTCAATATTTGACCGCCATGATAAACCGTGATTTTGATGCAGAAAAGAAGGCTTTAATAGACACAATGTCTGGAAATGTCCCAGAACTTACGGATCCCGCGAATAATCCAACGCGCACATTTTCTTCTCCATACCAAAAACATACATACCCATCGGCACAATATACAACCAATTCCGCAGGCGCAGAACCTTCAATTCGAGGTCGAACATTATATATCCCATTGAACACATGGTTTTCTTTAGATAGTCGGTGTGCATTTCCATTGGTCGCGCTGCAATATAATGAATTAATTGTGAATGTTACATTGCGACCAATCCAACAGTTGTTTCAAGTTCGCGATGTCTTCAATTCAGCAGAAGGCTTTCCTTATGTACAACCGAATTTCAATGAAAGCCAATTTCAAATGTATCGTTTTTTGCAAACACCCCCATCAATCGATTTATCGAGTAATAATTATCAAAATAGGTCCTTAACATGGAATGCGGATGTGCATTTATTATCCACATATGGTTTTTTGTCTCCAGATGAACAAGAGTTATTCGCAGCGCAGGATCAAGTTTATTTAGTCAAAGATGTATTTGAATATGATTTTTTGAATGTGGTTGGATCAAAACGCGTAAAATTGGATACTTCTTCCGGAATGGTTGCGAATTGGATGTGGTATTTTCAAAGAAATGACGCTTTTTTGAGGAATGAGTGGTCGAATTTCACAAACTGGCCTTATGAAACAATTCCATCGAATATTGTTCTTGACCCTATAAGTGGTCTCTATATTACGGGGAATTATAGCGCAGCCAATCAAAAATATATATTGGAAACATTTGGTATTCTTTTGTCTGGAGAATATCGTGAATTGACTCAACCGCGTGGGGTATATGATTATGTGGAAAAGTATGTACGAACACAGGGATTTGCAAAAGAAGGTTTGTTTTGTTATAATTTCTGTTTAAATACAACTCCTTATGATTATCAACCTTCAGGGGCGATTAATACGTCGCGTTTTAAAACCGTCGAATTTGAATTTACTACATATCAACCGCCATTCGATGAAGATGGCTCTAATTTAGAAGTCGCGTGCGATGTTGAAGGAAATCCTATTTCGATTACACAAAAACCATCGTGGGCATTATATGAATACAATTACAATATGCACGTATTCGAAGAACGATATAATGTATTATCATTTATTGGAGGAAATTGCGGAATGATGTATGCGCGATAATTAAAGAGCGTGTTATTTCTCTTATTCTATTATAGGTCAATAGAATAATGGCAGATACACAATGGACACGAACAAAAATACATAAATCGAAACCACTAAAAAAAGAAAAAGATAGAATGAAACTGAGTGGGTTTTTTGATGACTTGTTTGAAAATAATAAAGAAGGGTTTGAAACAACATCGCCTGCGCCGACGACAAAAGTACCTACGACAAAAGTACCTACGACAAAAGCACCTACGACCACACCTACAAAAACCACCTTACAAGATAAAATAGACGATAAATTAAATGCGACTTCCAAGAGTGAAACAAATGTATCCAAATCGGTAGGATCAGAAATATCAAATTTAAAGGCAGAATTGTCCAATTTATCGTCTGATATAGAGCAATTAAATTCAATTGGTTCTGAGTTTGGGTTAGTTAGTGGAAAAATGGATGCGGGGTTGGATTCCGCACAAAATTTAAAATATTTGAATTCACTCAATTTTACGGGCGGTTTGACCAAATCTATTTCCGAAGTAGCTGGTTTAATAAAAATGACCATCCAATCACTAGTAAGCTATTTGATTCTTGCTAAAAAAACAATAGAATTATTCATTTTAGAATTTAATCAAAACCTTACAGAAGTGATTACAAAGATGTCGAATGCATTAACACAAGGCACAGCTACAATAAAAGAAATTGATATTTTTCAGCAACAAACCCAGATGTTTATATTTATAATGACGGTATGGATGTTTGTATATAACTGGTATTATGTCTTTTTCTATTTAGAAAAGGAAGATGGAATACGATACACATTTGAAACAGCCTCATTACAAGATTATAGTGAAACCCTTTATGGTGCATTTGGACCAAGTATCAAACTGGTTGAATGGATAAATTGGGGATTGGTTACAATCAGTAACAAAGTAAAACACGGAGTCATTCCTTTAATCGAACAAAAAATACCGAATGCAATTATTTACGTATTCTTATTTGTAATGTTTGCGATACTTGTCTCCTCTGATTTTCAGTCAATATTAATTGTTGATTTCTTCAAAGCACTGCAACACGACATTTCACCAAGTTCAATACTATATATCACGTCCGCTATTTCAATCAGTTTTTTCGCCATAAACTATTTTTTTAGAGAATCGGGTATAGGCGAATATTTGTATAATTTATTTGGTTGGCTCACTTTTGTACCTTATATCATCCTGCTCTTTTTCTATGTAGGATGGACTACGTCTGTGAGTATCCCCCTCGGAGTGATATTTTTAATAGGATATTTGGTGATGAACTTTTTCTTTGCTGTTTTTTATTATGAAGGATTTAATGCAATGAATATATTCAGCGGTGTTTCAGAAGATATTGCACCAATTGGTCCGGATATAAATGCGGGTGATGTATGTTTTGATTACGAATCACCATCTTGGTGGGAATATATAACAACGCGACCATCTGTTGTAGTGATCTATTTATGGCATTATTTTAAACGTATTATTAATTATATTACGGCATATATGTTCGAAATTATTATAGTGTTGCTTTTATTAGGAGGCATTGGAACATATAGCGCCAATTTTCAGAATGCGATTGCAGGAAAAGTTGGTATGAGCGCATTCAGCACATCATCTGTAAAGCAAGCGTTTAAACAATTATTTACTTGGTTAATTATGATTAATATTATCATTATTGTTTTGATTGTTATGTTTGCCTATCGCAAATATCGTCAAATACAATCTCTGACGCCTAGTTTGACCAAGGGAACGGGGACTATTAATATGGCGGAGTTTAATGAACATAGACGAGCTAAAATGGGAGGAATGGGAGGAATGGAAGAAGGAGAGCGAGGAAGGGGAGGAATGGAAGAAGGAGAGCGAGGAAGGGGAGGAATGGAAGAAGGAGAGCGAGGAAGGGGAGGAATGGAAGGAGAGCGAGGAATGGAAGGAATGAGAGGAATGGAAGGAAGAGAGCGAGGAATGGAAGGAAGAGAGCGAGGAATGGGAGGAGTGCGAGAAGAAGGAATGGAAGGAATGGAAGGAATGAGAGGAATGAGAGGAATGGAACATCATAAATCCAGATGAATAAACATACTCCTCCAAACCATCTAAATAATATTTTGTAAACCAAAATATTATGGGAAAAAAGAAACCAAAGACCAACAAGCACCTCCCATTTGTAAGTATATGCACACCTACATTTAATAGAAGACCATTTATCCAAACGATGCTTGCGTGTTTTCGCAATCAAACCTATCCTAAAGAACAAATGGAATGGATTATAGTGGATGATGGGACCGACAAAATCGAGGATTTAATAGTCCAAGCCAACATTCCTCAAATACAATATTTTGCATTAGACACAAAAATACCCCTCGGCGAAAAGCGCAATTATATGCACAAAAAAGCAAAAGGAGATATTATTGTGTATATGGACGACGATGATTATTACCCACCGGAACGTGTTTCACACGCTGTGGATATGCTTTTACAAAATCCAACCAAAGATATTGCGGGATCAAGTAGAATGTTTATTTATTACAAATACGATTTACATACAATGTATCAGTGTGGACCTTATGGTGAGGATCACGCAACAGCAGGGACGTTTGCGTTTCGAAAATCATTATTGATGCAAACACAATATGAAAACCACGCGTGTTTAGGGGAAGAAAAATCATTTTTAAAAGATTTCACCATCCCTATGGTGCAACTGGATCCTTTAAAGACTATATTGGTATTTTCGCACGAGCACAATACATTTGATAAACGAAAAATGTTAGAAAACAAGAATCCACAATATTTTCGTGAATGCACTGCCCAAGTTCGCGATTTCATTCGCAAAAAAGAAGAAGAAGACATATATAGTTTTTTTATGGAGAATATTGACCGCGCATTAGCTGAATATCTTCCTGGATCTCCTTGTAATAAACCAGATGTGTTGAAACAAATTGTTGATATGGACCACGAACGAGAAACAATGCCGCAGATTATGATAAATGAGCACGGGAAATTGCCGCGTCGAATGAATGCTGCCGAAATCGTCGAAACCATAAAAAGACAACAAGTTGAATTACACACAAAAAATATTCGAATAGAAGAATTGGAAGACATTGTCGCAAAATTACAGAAACAAATGGCGAATATGATGATGAATGGAAACGGGATATATACGATTTTCCGTCCGCCGATGGCGTATCATTGAATAAAGGGAACCCTGGTAAAGGGAACCCAGGTTCCCTTTAAATCCCTCCTCTAACCAAGCCCCATTCCGAAGGAATGGGTGGGGACCTGTATTGTATAATCATTTACAATTATAAAAGGGTTTTTAAAGTATTAAATTTTTACAAAAAAACATATAATTATTTACATAAATATGTATATGTTTAACTTACATCATAGTATATTTTTCATCCATTACCATTTCATTTAATCCAATAAATGATAAATGTGTAAATTTAGTATCAATTGTATTATTATTAGTTCTACTAATAGTATTATACATATTTGTATAATCTTTATTAGATATATGCCATGAACCAGATAAATTAAATGATATACTATTCTCTGTTTTTCCGGTAGCATATCCATATGAACTACTTACTAATTTGTCATTAATGTATGATTGGGATATTTTAAATAAATTATTTTTATGATTGGGTTTATATGTAAAACTCACTTTACGAACACCCTCATATTCTAATTTATTGGTTATTTTATCATATGCTGTAACATTATTAACTACATCAATACCATTATTTATTGTTTTACTAATAGTAACTGAATGCTTACATACAAGCCCGTGTTTATAAATCTCGGTTCCACTATACTCAGATACACCTGTATATCTTCCTGGTTGTAGAACACGAAATAATAACGAAGGCTCTATATCAATTGCCGGAGATTTATAGTGGTGTATATATAATAAATATATAATCGCAATTAAAATAATCATAGCAACAAACCCTAAATGATTAACATAGTTACTTTTTTTCATATTAATAATTATATAATAAATAAATATTTTATTCTATGAGTAAAAATTATTTTTTATGTGTTTATTTAAGGTCTTAGGGGTGGGGGTATTAGGGGGCTTCGTCACCTACAGCAATGCTTGATTGGATAGTTCATCAGCGCGTTTATTCTGGTCGCGATATACGTGGGTATAAGAAATGGACGTGAATTTTGTTGCGAGTTCTTGTGCTTCTTTATACAAGAGTAGTATAGACGGATGTTTCACCCGCCATTCACCGCGCATTTGTTTGATGACCAACATACTATCCCCAAACACCTCCAAATTCGCAATATTATGTACAAGGGCGAGACGAAGACCGCCAATGAGACCATTGTATTCGGAATAATTATTCGTTTGGCGTCCTAAATTCTCGACATAGGTGTCGATTTCGGACTCATCTTCTGCATATAATACGGCGCCAGCACCAGCCGGACCCGGATTTTGTTTGCTACACCCATCAAAATAGAGTTTGTATTGGGTCATAGTGATGTAAATAGTCTATATACAAAAAAGGCATAATATATAATTAAAAATATACTTAATTAAATTAAATAGAATAATAAATCTAAACTAGGGTAATATGCGAGCACTCGTTCTGTCATTGTTTTATCTAATTCGTGTTGAACGACGTATGGGATGAGAAATTTCGTTTGCTTCCTCGCGAGCACGTTTTTTCTTTTCGTTTGTGAGTCTTCGCTTTTCGTTTGCCATTTCTTGCTTTTGCATCATGATCAATGCCTCGGCTGCTTCTTGTCTGTTTATCTCTTCCATATAGGCAGTGCGAATATCAATCATAACAAGGAGTCTGTTTTCTTCTAATTCGTTCAAGGTTTCAAAGAATTCCTTCAACTTGCCATCTTTGTTGTGTTGCGAAACTGTTTTGTGGTGTTCTTTTATAATTTTTGTTTTTTCATTCCAAATTTGTTGTTGTTCTTGCGTCAAACGCACATCACCATCACCCAAGTGATGAAAATGTTGTTTTGCGTTACATACCTGTTGTCTTTGCATAACTATCAACTTTGATTCGAGTTGGTAATATGTATCCATATGTTGTGGATAATAGAATTGGCGAATGGATCGTTGCTGAAAGTCCCTTTTCAATTGGTTCCATTCGTTCCAAAGAGCGCGTTCGTAAAAGTTATTGAGTTGCATATTTCAAGATTTTGTTTTGTACATTGAATACAACACAAAAAAGGCGGTCAATTTTATACACATTTAAGCGGTACACATTCAAATAACCTCTTTACCCATCCATATTCGCGTAAGTTGCTCTAAAATCACAAACGAAATCACCGAATGAGGTATAGACTTGGTTAAACTCGGAAAAAATCCTTTGTAAAATGCGAGAGGACCTTCGGATGCGATGTTTCGCACAATCGTGGATGGATTGGACCCCGGATACATTTGTATCTGCGTTTTAATCACATCCAAAGGATTACTGATGACCACTCCAGCAGAAGCTCCACTCAGTGCAGATACTATGTGTGACGTAGTCGTTCCTTCCAATGTCGGGTATTGTTGTAAAATCTCCTTTTTTGTTTCTGAATAGACCGATAATCTTGCTCCGTTAAACAGGGCTGACCTAGCGATGGTGTATGAATATCCGCGAAAAAATCCACGAATTCCATATTGACTCCAAATGGCTTTGATCGAAGGAAAAATACCCGGCGTTAATGTATTGGGATTGATTGAACGAATCATCATTAATTCACTTGGTGTTCCAGTAAATCCTCCAATCGAGCCTGACGTAATACCAAACCCACATTTTATCGCGAAAGTTGGGTCAGACCCGTATTTCTCCCTATATATATTTTGCAATTCACTGTACATCAATACGTTCGGAATCGAATACGTGCATTGCCTAAGCAATCCAACACTATATCCACGATATAAACCAGAAAATGTCATTTCAGGTGTCTTATTTCCCTGCTGCATTATACGCAATACGTCAAATGGATGTACAAGTGATGTTGCCGTAAATGTTGCGATCGTGCTGCAACCCAATTTTTTTATATAGTCTGTATTATTTGGCTCCATATAATAGTGTCTATTATAAAAAACGCAAAAATTGTTACGATATAGCGTAACAATTTTTACTATTATTAATTATTTATTATCCGGGATATTTGGAACTGGTAAATTGGGCTGGGTGTAAATCACACTAGGATGATTGTTTTGTTCCCCACGTTTATACCGAACATACCATTTCGATGATTGTTCATCAAAATGGCTCAATTGCTCACAAATAATACCATCAGATGAACATAAAAACGCGCCATTTTGCTGTAATCGATTAAAATTGTCGCGATTTTCAGTATAAGACAAACTATTGCCGACTGCGTCGGTTGGGATATGAACGCGAAAACCTTTCTTAGTCAAATCATATACCGTTTGGTTAATACACCATTGAATTTCCATACCGGTTAAAATAATATCTTTGACCTGGTGTTTGTCCAACTCCTCAAACAATGTATCGTGTGCCATGGAATAAGTGTCTTTATCGTAGACGACATTTATATCATTCAATTGTAACTCGGGTGTTAGGGGACCTAGAATATCGGGACGCAGTTGCGCCGCAATCGACGTTTTTATATTAGGTATGTTCTGGCTTGCGCCAATCAACATATTCGTATTTTTGATTAATCGATAAGGGTTATGTAAATTTTTCATAGCCCGCACCTGTAAATCACAAACCAACAATGCTGCATTTTTCAGCATAATATTCCTAATATAATATCATGATGTAATATCAAATAACGATTTTTTCATTACAATACAGTCGTTTTAAACAACATTCCTGTGACCAAATAGGGGTCACAGTTCGAACCGGGACGACGATCTTCGAAATATCCCTTTTTATCACGAGATACATCATTTCCAATACGAACAGACGCACCGCGATTGGCGATTCCACTACTGAATGTATGATAATCTGCAGTTTCATGGGCACCACTCATACGTTCATCGTTATGTAATCCATATACTTTCATATGTTCCGCGTGATTTTCAGACAGTTTCTCGATGGCTTCGTGGATATATTCTAATCCGTTTTTTTCACCGCATCCTTCGCGCATATTTTGGGTGCTATAATTGGCGTGACAACCGGAACCATTCCAATCACCCTTGACTGGTTTGGGTTCAATATCAATGCTCACGCCGTGTTTTTCGGCAACACGTTCTAACAAATACCTGGCCATCCATAAATGGTCACCCTCTTCGATTCCCACACAGGGACCAATTTGGTATTCCCATTGTCCGGGTGCTACCTCGGCATTGATGCCGGAAATTGTAATACCAGCGTGAATACAAGCCGCCAAATGCTCTTCTGCAATATCACGACCAAATGCATTTTTTGCGCCAGCACTGCAGTAGTATTGACCTTGTTCTTCAGCACCCTCTATTCCTAAAGGATTGCCCGTAATGGTATTCATCATAAAATACTCTTGTTCTAATCCAAACCACGGTTTTTCGTGTAAAGCCTGATTGAATATCATATTTGCCCAATGGCGATGATTGGTTTTATGTGGGGTTCCATCTGGATGCAATGTCTCACATAATACTATTTTATGGTGTTCTTTTCTAAATGGATCGGAAAACAGAGCCACTGGATTAATTAACACCTCAGAATAATGTCCCTCGGCTTGCTTGGTGGAACTTCCATCAAAATTCCAAACGGGTAATTGTTCAAGTGTGGTAATTTCACCACTCATTACACGTGTTTTACAGCGAACTTCTTGTTCTCCGCCAATCCACACATACTCTACAAGAGTTTTCACTTCGTTTTGCATTTTACTATATAATGTTGATACAAAGAAATTTAACACATAATAATTATGCATCTTCACATTGTTCATCTGCATCATCCTCGACTGAGGAATTTTTTTTTACGTTTTTATCCAAGTAACGATACAATCTGCGAATATCTAATTTTGTAATAGTGTAATTATCTAACAATTCGTCCATTTTTGCAGAATAGTTTTGTCGTAATTCTGTGGTTATTTGCGGATCGTCTGCATTATATAATCCCATCATACGAAGTTCTTGAAAAAATGCGCACATATCTTTTTTATCCATATGTAATTCTTGACACAAGTTATTCATAAATGTTTGATTGTTATATTCCGTCGAATATTTGGTCAGAACCTTGGTAAATCGTATTTCAGAAGGGAAAAAGGTGTTTTCTTTTTCTGGAAAAGCTTCATGGTATAATTTGTTATTATATAACGTCTTCATCAAAGAACTCATTTCATTAAATAACCAAATCTGGTTTTGAAATGTTATGCGATCAATATAATCAGCAAAACACATATTGTCCATAATTTTCACATAAAAAGGTAATTTTGCATCATTTTTTACATTTGCAATCGCATCCGGAATATTCTCATGCCACAAGAGAGCTACAATAGTTCGATCTGTATCGTTTACGCGAACACAATGTTCATCAAATGGAATGTTCTTGTTAATTAATTGTTGCGTTAATGTCTTCGCATCGTCATTATATGATTTGATTTGAAATATGGTATTTAATACATGCGGTGTTAATAAATGACCTTTTGTTTTGTATAAATTTTCTAAGAATGATAATTTGCGAATATCACCTTGTACATAATTCAACAAAATCGATCGATTTTCACGCAATGCATTCGCTGGTAGAATAGTATCCATTAATGTATTGATTTGCGGTTGTGTCGGTTTTTTCAATTCAAATGTGTTGCACACTTTCATCAATTCTCGTATCTTTTTGTCGGAATAGTAATTCCCAATACAAATAATAGGGTTCATAGTCATACTCTCCAGACGCTGCTTTTTCGTTTTCTTTTGTCTGATGAGTTTAATAAGGGCATTAATACCACCTTTGTCCCCATTATTCATTCCGTCAATTTCATCCATAACAACGACTATCTTTTTATTTTTTCCTTTCATCATATCCAATACATTACGGTTTGATACATTATTACTAGTAATCGTGTCGATTAATGCTTTATTACGAACATCTCCTGCATCATATTTTACAATATCATAATCCAATTTTTTCAGCAATTTCATAACAAATTCAGTTTTACCGGTTCCCGAAGAGCCATAAACATAGATCCCTTTTTTATAATGTATATTTGAACATCCTGCATCAAATCCTTGTAATAAAGAGGTTATTTCATCTTGTATATGTGTTCTATGTAATAATTCGGAATAATCTACAAAGGGTGTCTTTTGTTTGGCCATGGTAATAAAAGAACACTGTGTTACTTTAATCCATTTTAATTATAATATGGATTAAACGCATTATTCACTTATGTAAATTGTGAAAAATCATTTGTGATAGGCATATAATTGGATGTTTGTGCAGGGTAAGATGGAGGACCGCACATTTGTTGACCCTGGAAACCAGGTTGGCCATAGTAACCGGGTTGGCCATAGTAACCTGGTTGATCATAGTAACCAGGTTGGCCGTTGTAACCAAGTTGGCCGTTGTAACCAGGTTGACCGTGGTAACCAGGTTGCATCATATGTGTTAATCCAGTTCCTGCACTATATGCAAGTCCGGTCGCAGAATCGATCGTTTTTCCAACAAGATGTCCAGCAGTTCCGACAGTTTGGCTGGCCAAACCCGCCGCTTCAGAACCTAATGTGGTTACTCCACCAATTGCGCCATCACCTAAGTCAGCAACGTCTTTTCCTAATCCAGTTACAGTCCCTTCAATACCGGATGTTAATCCAGTTGCAAGATTCGTTACATCTGTACCAGCCTGACTGGCTAATCCACCCGCGGTTGAGATGGTCTTATCGGCAACATCACCTGCTGTGCTTACAGCAGTTCCTGCTACATCGGAAACCGATTTTACGCTACTACTTAGTGCACCAGAGATTGTCCCAGGAGAAATGGTTGTTGTTGGTGCAGGAGAAGTTGTCGCAGAAGAACTGGTTGTTGGTGCAGGAGAAGTTGTCGCAGAAGAACTGGTTGTTGGTGCAGGAGAAGTTGTTGGTAAATTACAAGGAGATGGACACGCCGGGCAAACCGGAGGTACGATTTCTGTTTTCAAAATATAATTAGAGTTAGATTCATCATCATTATTGGTTGAAGAAAGTGTATTGTTGTTAAAAGGATTATGAAAACTTGCAGTGTTGTGTTTTTTATCCGAAATACGTGCAGTTGTGTACAATTTATAAGGTGACATTATATCACTACTTGTATAAGAAATCACAACTATAATTGCAGAAGGAACACCACCTTTATGTAATTTGGTAGTAACAATCATGGCGTGATTAAGATTATCCTTTTCGACAGAACTTCCTGTCGTGGATGTGGTTGTGTTGATATTAAAACCATTACCATTTTTAACTATAACACCTTGATTGTAATTGTAAAAGACATTTTTGGTAATTTGATAAGCATTGAAATTCTGAATTTGAACCACCTGATTGGCTTCAGCGCTGTAATCATCCGTATTTGTATCAATCGTATTCAATTCCGATCCTTCAATGGAATGGTCAACTGTGGTAGAAGCCTGAGCAGATGTATACACGGAATTATAAACGGAACCCATAACTCCTTTGACTGTATCCAATGTATAAATTATAGTGTGGGCATCCCACGTAACATATACGATTCCAAAACCATGTTGTCCATATGACCAAGAGAAATCCTTACTATCAGAGCCCAATTGCTTAATTGAAGTCATATTTTGTATATCGTTCTTCAAAGAAGCAGGTGCACTGCCGTTCTCTGAAGTATATTTAGTTGCTTGACCGCTACGGTTTAGAACTTGAAATTCAACTTTGTCTATAGTTGTATCGGTTATCATCGGTGCAATAACAATATTTCCATATAGTTCATCGTAATAAACTTTCATGGTAACTTCATTTTTTTGAACAACCTTTTGTAATACCACTAAAGGTCGTGATTCATTGTAAGGCACATATAATTCTCTTGAAACAGTATTTTGCATGCTAGTCATACCTTCACGACGGTAATAACTATATGTGGTAATAGCCAAAACCACTATCAATAGACACATCATACATACGTTTAATGACGATAACTGAATTCCTTTCATCCTATTATGTTTTACTAATATATTCTATAGGACGAAAATATTAGATATACCAACTCCTGACCATTTATTCCTCATTAGAACAAAATTGAATATGTCTAAACAATATGGGAGACATAGTAAACCGAATCATGTCGACCAATATACTACATACTTGTTACGATATTCAAAATGAATGTGAAATTGGCGTGGATGAAGCGGGTAGAGGACCCATGTTTGGTAGATTGTATGTGGGAGCCGCTATTTTACCTAAAGATGGCGAGTTTCATCACGAATGGATGAAGGATTCGAAAAAATTCCATTCTACCAAGAAAATTCGCGAAGTCGCAGAATATATCAAATCCAATGCGCTGGCTTGGTCCGTCCAATACATCGAGGCTGATGTAGTCGATGAAATTAACATTCGCCAATCCGTATTTCGAGGAATGCACAATGCAATCCGCGAAATTTTACCAACAAATATGAACCCTAAAAAAGTGTTTCTTCTTATCGATGGTAATGATTTCCGACCATTTACACAATTTGATGCAGAAACCGAAGAAATTCGGGTCATTCCACACGAAACAATTGAAGGGGGTGATAATAAATATACAGCCATAGCAGCTGCATCCATTTTGGCTAAAGTCGCCCGCGATGATTATATTGCGGAATTATGTGTAGAGCATCCAGAATTAGTCACACGCTATGGAATCGATAAAAACAAGGGATATGGAACCAAACAGCATATGGAAGGAATCGATACACACGGAATTAGCCAATGGCATCGTAAAACCTATGGTCGGTGTAAAGAGGCGCCTCTATCACTGTGCGTATAATTACATTATCTTGCTACGCGGAATAACCATCATTTTAGTTTCACAGTCCATCACGCTATATCCGATTAAAAATGTGTCCGTTTGATTATCATATACGAAACCCAAAGTATATTCCACTTTGTTATTGTCGAAAGTAAATGGTTTGGTATGTTTTGTGACTAAATGTGTGTTTTTGTCCAAACACACTAAAATATGATAATAATGGCGACGATCTTCGTAATTGACCAAATGAACTACAAACCATATATCGTCGTTTACAACAATTCCATTTGTCGAACCGCGTGCATTTGTAAAAATACCAGGGGTAGGTATTACATTTGATACGCGAAAATGTGTTTTTTCTTCTACCATTGAAATGGAAGAAGACGAAAAATCTGTTTTTTCTTCTACTGTTTCAATGGTTCCAATGGTAAGTGGACTCCATCCATAAATCATTTTATTACAAGCCGGGGTAGTTTCGATGGTAGGGAGCCAAACCCAGTTTTTTTCTAAACGTCCTTGTTCGGCAATTTTAGGGTATCGTATTTCCGAAGTTGTTCCATTGTCTAAATGCAATCGTCCAATTTCTACAGTCATTGTTCCATCCTTCATACCACGGTTTCCGCTATACAAAATAGTAGACCCTGTCGCATCATAAGACTGTTCGAATAATCGCATATCTTCCACACCAATATAGTGACCGTCTTGTTCAGTATTATGTTTTACTCGCGTCATCGTTTCGATTGACCATATTCCATTATCATCTTTTTGAAAAACGCCTAAAACATTCTTGGATTCAATATTCGAGTTTGATTGATATTTTCCGTTTTCGTCAATCCTATAATTTACAAAACGTTTGACTGCGACGATTCGATTTTCACTAATTTTCGCAAGAGAAGGTGTGCTCGGAACAAAATCGGGATATTCTTCCATTTCTCGCATTCCCAATTCCATTAATAATTTTCCTAAATCTGCGTGTTGTCCAGTATGTAGACTGGAAAAACGAAGCGAATAGAATTTGTAATTCGACAACAAGTTTTTGCGAACAGATACAGGCAATTGTGTATAATTTAGGACATTTGTAACCAATTGCTGTAAGTCATAGTTATGCAATTTACAATAAAACCCAAATATAGTCATTTCGTAATCCAATTTGTAATCATAAACATCTTTTTGCATAAACAAATAATCTTTGTTATAATTTCTCAACAGCACCTGTTTTGCAATATGATAATATTCATACGCCAGTTTTGGTTTGTTTTCGATTCGATAATATTGAACAATTTCGTATAAGCTTTCAATACGCTCTGGATAAGCATTGTATGCCTCCATCCAATTATGAATTGCATTTGGAATATCGCCCATTTGCTTATAACATTGCCCTATGCTATAATAACTATTCCAGATTTCATCAACCCATCCACCAATCGCAATACGTTTTTTATACATTGCAATCGCATTGTCTATTTGTCCTGCATTGCGATAACTATTGGCTAAATAAAAGGTGTATCGATCATTATTTGGATTATCGATTAATCCTTGTTCTAACAGTTTAATATCGCGCTCAAATTTGTTTGTTTTGCATCCTCCGTCACCAATATCATAAATAAAAGCAACATTTTTGGGCAATATTTGAATATTGGACCCAGGTGGGGTCTGTAAATATTCGTGCGTAACACCCCAATAAGTTGTTCCACAATTGTTTTTAGTGATTCGCGTATTTTTGTAATAAAATTGGTCATTTCCTTGGAAAATGTAAAAAGTGTCGCCTGTGAGCAATAGTTTTTTGAATGTAGCAATGCCCTCTTGTGTTGTATTATTGGACAATACTTGAAATATCATATCTGCATCCAATAGTAAAATATAATCCGCATTTTCCATATTTTCACACGATTTTAATGCGAATGTGCGATTATATCCGAAATCGCGAAATGGTTCTTGGACGATTTTACCCGGAATGTTTCGTTCCCGGAAAAAAGTTTCAATAATTTCAATAGTATTGTCTGTGCTTCCTGTATCACAAATACAATAACTATCAATATATGGAAGAACGCTTTCGAATAAACGTGTGATGACTGTACCTTCATTTTTCACAATCATATTTAAACACAATGTAGGTGTGGCCACCGCATTGGATTTAGGCAATATGCTCATATACCTAGATCAACAAGTAATTGTTTTATGTTTATTGTCTGATTATTAATATTTATATGTGAGAAGTATATAATATAGTTCAAATAAATGTCGTTTACTCGTTTCCACGACGATGATGCACGCATTGAAAAACAATTGGAAGAATTAACATACGCAAGTAGATATCAACTAAATGTGCCCGGTCAGGGTGCAACTATGCCGTTTCAAGAAGATGCACAAATGCGTCTTCAACAATGGGGGGCGAATTTACAAACCAATTCTATTAATTTAGATAGTGACTTGCGCGGTTTGACTCGCAATTTGCAACGTGATGATGTGGAGGAAAATAATTATAAAACACACGAAGTTTCTAGTCACGCAAAAACATATCCCAATGCGCAGCCATTTATTGATGAGACCCGTGCAACCCATCCTGCGTGGATGTATCGTGATATGGTGCAACCGCGATGGGAAGAACCATTTATGAATCCGCAAGCCAATTTGGAAAAACCGTTTCACGATAATATTCAAACACGTGTTTTAGAAAAGGATTATTATCAACCTAAAGTAACCGTTTCATTGGGTGTTGAAAATGCAGACCCGACTACTATTGAATATTACTTGCGCGGTCGGTAATTTTCATTCGAATATATTATGTCCATTGTATATAATATATTTATTGCATTATGGAATTAGCTATACCCCTTTTAGCGTTAGGCGGATTATATATGGCGTCCAACCAAAATCGAAATGAAAATAATGATTTGGATGAGGATGTGGAAGAAGGTTTTTCTGGACAACAGTCCTTACCTAATACCAATATAGCCAATGTGAACTATCCATCTGAACATCCTATACAATCCGAAGATTTGGATATAACTCGGAAATTGGCTGTTGATAATAAGTACCAAGGTGAAAATTATATGGACAAGTATTTTTCCCCCAATCACCCCAAGAATATTTTGACGAATACCGGTTGGGAAGCAAGCACGGGTATGAAATGTGCTCCCACTGAATTATCCGGAGGTTCGGATAGTTACATTGCATTAACTGGCGAAAAGGTCGGCTGTGAATACTTCAAACATAACAATAGTGTTCCATATTTCGGAAGCAAAACACGTAGTCGCAAATTTGAAGAAGATAGTAATGAAGGTCTTCTAGACAGTTATTTAGGAACAGGCTCCCAAAATATTGTGAAAAAAGAACAGTCACCATTATTCACACCCGATGAGAATTATCAATGGGCACACGGTGTCCCAAACCAAAATGACTTTATGCAATCACGTGTTAATCCTAGTCTGAAAATGTCCAATGTTCTTCCTTTCGAACAGGAAAAAGTCGGACCAGGACTAGGTTTAGGGTATAGTGCCGATGGCGAAGCTGGATACAATTCCGGTATGATGGCTAGAGAACAATGGATGCCGAAAACAGTCGATGAACTCCGTGTGAATAATCATCGCAAAGCATCTGGCGTGTCCACACTCGGGTTCGAAGGGCCAGCGTCTACACACGTAAAAGAGATGGGTTCTATTGGTAAAGTAGAAAAAAACCGCCCCGAGCGCGATTTCGAAATGGGACAAAACCGTCTTATGACGACAACTGGTGTAGAAAAGGGACAAACATTGCGTCCCATACAAGAAGACCGTTACACAAATCGTCCGGAAACAACCACCGATTATTCTGGTGTTGCCGCTTCTCAACAATCTGGTGTCCACATTGATGGCGAATATATGCCGTCCAAACACCATGATTTAGGATCCGTTCCGATTTCAGTAGCCTCGTCTGTCGGTAAAGGTGGCGGCAATGAAGCCGATTATGGAGCAAAATCTCAAATGTCTTACGCCAACAATCGCAGTTCAAACCAACAAAATGATTATTTTGGCTCTATTGGAGGAGCAATTGGTTCCGTTGTATCGCCTTTATTGGATGTATTGAGACCTTCACGCAAAGAAAATGTGATCGGAACATTAAGACCTTACCAAAATGCCGCAACTACGGTGCCTCAATCATATATTTTCAACCCTGCAGACAGAACAGCGACGACAATCCGTGAAACCACAGAGAATTCGAAATTTCACTTGAATTCCGGAACTTCCGAAATGAACAAGGGTGGTTATAGTGTGACCGGCAATCAGCCAGCATTGACCCACAGAACAGACCAATCTGATCATTATTATGCAGGTGGTTCAAGTGCAGCGGGAAATAGTAAGCAAATGCGTCCTTATGACGCAGAATATAGACAGAGAAACAATGAAATCAAATCTTCTACGATTGATGGGCGTTTGGTGAAGGGAAATATGTCGTTAATGAACAACAGTATGAATATCAAGGAAGGTGATCGTAACAATCGGTTATTAAACAGTCGTGCACCTGCACCTGCAATTTATAATCAGAGTCCCGGATTAGATACTATGGGACGTCTTCAGGGTAAACAGCAATTGAATTCCAGCATTCAAAGTGATCGAACCACTCCTGATTTACATAACCAATTGAAGGGAAATCCTTACGCGTTAAGTATTACGAAATAAAATACGGTTATTCTGTTACATATATATGATTTATTAATATATACGTAATTCAGCACACATAATCAAAAGATGCCGTTTTTTGAAAAAGAAAATATCCTTTTTATTCATATTCCAAAAACGGGAGGCACTAGCATTGAAGAATATTTTAGTAAAAAGGGTAATATTGCTTTAAACGACAAATCTATATATTACCGATTTGATAAAACAACTATCAATACTGAATTAGAAATATCGCGAAGTGTTTGGAAATGCAAACTAAATAAAATAATTGATGCGGAAAAACAGAAAAAAATTATGATGAAGAACGGGTCCAGATTAATGGCTCCTTCAATGAAACAACGCAACACACCGAATAGTTTTGATTGGTCAAAAGTAAAGGCGAATTTACCTGAATTTCAAAGTTTCAAGAAAATCCGATTAGTACGTGATATACAGTATTCACTACAACATTTAACTTGGAATGATATGTATAAACATCGTGATATATTATGGCCAAATGGATCTGCCGTGAAAAAATATATGAATCATTGTGATATAATCCCGCCCCTTCGCATTATAACAGTTGTTCGAAATCCATATGATCGAGTAATTTCAGATTTGTATTTTAATAATTTTTTATCGTATAAAATAATACCGACAAAAGGAAAAGTATACAAACAGTTAAAATTATATTTTGAAATATGCAATACATTTGATAATCATAAAACACCTCAATATATGTTTTTATTGGATGAACACGGTAAAATGTTAAATAATATTCATATTATGAAAACCGAATCTCTTACTCGAGATATGCGCAATTACGGATATTCCAATTTTGATTTACATTCGAATACAACAAATGTCCAATTACAACAATCTTCCACCAAATATGCTTCTTTATTAAACGACAAAGCAATCGCTATTATAAATGAATATTACAAAGAAGATTTTGACTATTTTGATTATAATATGTTGAATGTCCAAGAAAAAGAGGTTGATATTCCCGAAACCAACTTATGTGAATTGGTTTCTACATCCGACAATAGTGAAACGATGGGAAACACTACTGAAGATATAAAGTCATTTTATTCTTATTCGTCACTTTGAAATAGTCTATTCATAACGATTGCCTCTTTATTTTCGAGTGGAGGGTGAAATAATTGTAACAGCATTGCATCATCGCGAAATCGAACAGTGTATTCCTGTTGCGTTTGATTACGACCAATACGACCCATTGCTTGGATTGTCTTTTGCTGCGTCATTTGTCGCAAGTCTTTTCCAATAAATCCGTGACAGAATTGATAATTGGTTCCATAAATATAATCAGAAGATGCTAGAATGATAAATAGACGTTGTTCATAGGCAAGACGTTTCATAATTTCCATATATTTGGGATTGGCTTTATTTTCATCAATAAATACACCAATCCCTAACAAAAGCAGTAATTTCATGTCGTCACTCACATCTAACGCCATGATTTCGCATACATCTTCTTCTGCAATATCCGGCTGAAATGCGTTGGGTTTTATCTTTTCGCGATCATACCATATGCGCTGATGATCACACGTGTTTGGTATATATACTTGATCCAAATTTACGTTCTGTATGTTTTTACGTAAGTCTTCCACTTGCTTGCGGAGAGCACGTATTTCAGGTGAGACGGTTTCTCGGTTTAATTTATGATCGCTTTTACCAGTGTCTGTCGAACAAATCGCATTTTCTTTATCTTCTAATTGCTGTTCCACTGCAGTGAGTTTACGTTGAACGACGCTATTTTGTGCAATTTTGTTGGATATTTCCGCAAATACATATTGGGATATATTGGATTGTGATTTGTAAAATCGCCCGATTTTTTCCACATCATCGGTTAAGAAGATCGTTGGTCCGTCCGTCAATGTATGCGCATCCTTCGTTGTAATATACACTCCAGAAGATGGGAGACGTGATTTATCTCCACTATCACTTTTGATGGGATGAGCAATACTTTGCGTTCGGACGAGTGTCCCTCCTCCCATTTTTCGAGGGGTCTCTACACTTCGAAAACGACGCAAATCATCACTATCAAACATTCCGCGTTGATTTTCAACAAGGTCCTTGTGAATATCCTCCCAATATTCCGGGTTAATATTCCGCAAAATATCCATATAATACAATTTTATGTTATTCATATTGATTTTCGCCACATCATTGCCGAAATAATTATCGATATAATATGCTTCGTTCAATGCACCATCTACCGAATGCGCCTTTTGTATAAAAGCAACAATTTCACGTAAATCAAAATAGCGCAACATAGAACGATTTTTGGTGCAATGTTCTACTGATATAGCCAAATCATCATAATTCGCATACAGTAGATGGGGTGCAACTGCTTTTCCCTTTTCATTCAATAAGGAAATTGATTTACGACAATCATAACTCGAAATGGTTTCTACAGTGGCGTTATGAAATCGACCGCGGAAATTTCCAATGGCTTCCTGTATTTCATCTTCACACGGAAGCGTCGCACAAGACAATACTAATTTGGATATTTGGTTTTCGGTCCAGTTACGATGCATCATTTCGTGCAATGGATGGTCTTCATAATCCATTGCAATAGTGGGTTCATCCCAATAAGTAATCAAATCGGCGTCACGAGCAATCGAATCTGGAGTGTATTCATCCATATCAGTTTCAGTCATGTCTGACTGAAATTCGGGTTGAAACGCCAACATGTAATGCATCGCAATAATATAGGATTGCACATCACAAATCATGATTTGCACTTTATCGCCCACACTATTATCTACTTTACCAATACCTCCACTCCTCTTATTGCGTGTATAATCGGATGCTGCATAATAATGTAAACGAATATCATCCGCAGTTTCACATCCAAATGCAACTGCTATACGCTTGTTCATTGAAACCGCCGATTTAGCCAACGCCAAACCAATGTGTCTGGCTGCACAAATAAAGATAATGCGATAGCCTTCCGATAAACCTAGAGGAGTTAATGTTTTACCCGTTCCCGTAGGTGCCGTATATAAAACCAATTTCGCACCTGCGTTGGTCATATGTTTTAACTTAGAATAAGTGTTTGGGGTTTCCTCGCGCACCTGGAAAGTTGTGAATATACGTCGTTGATGTTCAAATAAGACACGGTCTTCGTATTTCAATAAATTCGGGTTTTTTTCAATAAACTCGTAAGATTGATTCAAGACATCGCGCATATTCAACAATTGCAATGTATAATCGCGAACTTGATGCACAAATTCCAAGACTTTGGGATTTGTGTTTAAAATAGTTGCTTTTCCTATTTGTAATATGGTATATAAGTAAAATGCGTATTGGGATGTGTGTTTATGCAATGAATGTAGGATTTCTTTGCAAAACCCAATCAATATATATTCGAATACGCCATTTTTCGAAGTATCCAGTTTTTTGTCCATCGACTGAATGCGAATTAATTCACCCTTGTTCAATGTGACCTGCTTCTTCTTTTTCTTCTTCTTTTTATGTTCGTCGTTTTCTGCGATCGTGCCGTCGTCTTCGCCAGGAAGTTCCAAAATGGATGCATATTTCGTTTTCAAATTTTCAATATCCTCTTTGAAATATTGATCATACAAATGATCGTGCATATTTTTATTCGAATCATTCATTTTCATAAGAGACATCATCGATTTGGTATTATTTGACCGTATATTCACATCATGATATCCATTGATAATCATTGTGAGAATTTCGCGCTCCTTTTCCTCTACCATAATTTCCACATTCATCCATTCGGATTTTGAAAGTTTTTTCTGGGTGAGATCCATATTGTTAGTTGTGTTGTTAGATAAGTAATATCAAAGTTAGTTGTCATAATTCAGCACGAATACAATCAATTTTATTGAATAAACCATTTAGATTTTGGTAGTATATCTAATATAGTGTTCTTTATATATAATGTCTCTTTTTTCAAAATTATTTCAATATGTATTAACGACCAGCAATAAATATAAAATAGACGAATCGCACGGATTGTCGCACGCAATGGATATTTTCATGCGTTCCAATCAAATATATGAAGCAGAATTAATTGCAAATCCACACATAAAATCACAAGAAAAAGTCATTTATGTATCGGCGATTTTGCACGATATGTGTGATAAAAAATATATGGATCAAGACGAAGGTATTGCTAATATTGAACAATTTTTAACACAAATCGAACCATATCATAAAATGCGTGATGAAGAAATCGAAGTAGTCAAAACTATTATGGAAACAATGTCGTATTCTTATGTGAAGCAAAATGGAATGCCGGATTTGGGTGAATATCAATGTGCATACAACATTGTCCGCGAAGCCGATTTATTATGTGCCTATGATTTTGATCGTTGTATGATTTACCACATGAATAAAATTGGGAATGGTGATATTATTCACGCGTTCGATGACTCGGTTGCATTGTTTGAAACCCGCATATTCAACCACGAAGAAGATGGTTTATTTTTCACAACTTATGCTAAAGACAATTCTCGTAATATGCAGCAAACGTCCATTTCACGCATTAATCATTGGCGTGAAATGTTGACTAAGCAACTATAACTGATTTTATGAAATACGTGGTATATGAAGATGTCCTTTTGGGCGATATTTCAAAATATCCAATACTTGGCGTGTTGTTGGTATTTCATCCGAGCCATATATATCTTGTAAAAGCATCCATTCAAACATTCCCCCGGTGTAAATGTATATTTCTGAGAATCCTAAATCGATCATTTGTTGATATTTTTTATTCACACTGTCGTCGGTTCCATTTTTCCCATAAATAATAACTCGTTTTGTCTGTTGCAGAGACTGATTTATCAATTGATTAATCGTAGGTTCTTCCATGTCTATAGAAAGGGTGTTTTTAATGAGACAATCTTGTGCATCACTCGAAATGGTATTTAGCAAAATATATGTATCGTTGTGTTTTATAGCATATAAAACATCTTCAAATCCGATATTATTGTGTGTTTTTTTCGGAAACCAATTTGAAAACATTAAAAGTTGTATTACTAAGACAACTTTTATTTAATTACTTCACGCAGAAGTAAATATTCTAATCTACCGATAAATCGTGTTCAATGTCGGATGCATCAGTTTCGTCTGTTTGGATAGGCAATTCAAACTCGAAATTAAATATACGAGAACCAGATAGATCGACCAAAGATGGGAATGGAATCGGATTCGCAGGTGGAGTAGTTTGGTCGGGTGCTTCATTTGCTGGGTCAACATAATCTCGCAAATTATATCGACATACTGGACATCGTGAATTTCGACGTAACCACGTCATTAGGGCAGGACGTCGGAAAATATGATTACATCCGCGAATTTCACATATAACATCACCGACCTGGTATGTTTCTAACGAAATTGGACATACATTACCACTCGGATCTTGTACTTGCATTTCTTCGGTATAACCATATGTTCGTGTAGCATTCGAAATCTCTTCACGAGACAATGGTCTCATTTCATTCACTTCATTATTAATATTAGGTTGAAATAAATAAGTGAATAGCAATTGCATATCTGGAGTCAATTGTGGAATTGCGGCTGGTTGTATTGGAGTTCCTGGTGGTTGAACTGGTTGTATTGGAGTTCCTGGTGGTTGAACTGGTGTTCTCGGTTGTGCAGCTCGTTGACCTGTCGCTCGTTGAGTAAATGTTCTAGGTTGTGCAGATGTTCTAGGTTGTGTAATGTTACGCGGAATATTGACATTTGTAATATCATTATTATTCTGCGCAGTTTCAATCCTACGAATTAAATCGCCAATGTTTTGTTGATATTGACTCATGACATCATTATATCCATGATATAAATCATATATTGTATCTAATTGACGATCTTGAATTGTTGGATGTGGTTCTCTTAACTGTTCAATTAATAATCGTGTAAGTTGGTCAGTTAAATCATTTTCCATAATATATTATAATATAAAGACACACTTCTATATATTATTATTATACATATTTAATTGCATATGGATTTATCCAAATATAAAGACAAAGGATATACCGGGTTAGTTAATTTAGGGAATACGTGTTTTCTAAATTCTTGTATGCAGGTGTTAAGTCATACATATGAACTAAATGAATTTCTATCTTCAAAAAAATACGAGCGATCATTGAAACCAAATGTATGCGACAGTGGTTTGATTGAAGAATGGAACAACTTGAGGCAAATTTTGTGGACGCAAAATGGTGTAGTATCTCCAAATCGTTTTGTTCATCATGTTCAACAATTAGCTTCACAAAAGGGACGAGATCTATTTACTGGGTGGGCACAAAACGATTTACCCGAATTCTTACTATTTTTAGTAGAATGTATGCATAATAGTATTTCACGAGGGGTCACTATGAAGATTACTGGAAATGTAGAGAATACAACCGATAAACTCGCAACCGAGTGTTATAAAATGTTAAAGCGAACCTATTCCAGTGAATATTCTGAATTTATGGAAATGTTTTACGGTATTTATGTATCACAATTAACTTCATTGGATGAAAAAATTACCCATTCTGCAAATCCAGAAAGCTTTTTTATATTGGATTTAGAATTACCGAAAAAAAACCCCTCTCTTTATGATTGTTTAGATGCTTTTACACAATTCGAAACATTGGAGGGTGAAAATGCCTGGTATAATGAAAAAACACGAAAAAAGGAGGATGTGAAGAAACGAATTACTTTTTGGAATTTCCCCGCGATTTTAGTCATAACATTAAAACGATTTTCGGCAACCGGTGAGCGAAAACTTCAAGATTTAGTTGATTTTCCTATGGAGGGACTCGATTTATCTAAATATGTTAGTGGGTATAATTCGAAGAAGTATGTGTATGATTTATATGGCGTGTGTAACCATTCTGGTGGACCAATGGGTGGTCATTATACATCGTATGTGAAAACGGTGAGTGATGAATGGGTCCATTATAACGATACACGTTTAGAGAGACATTTGAATCCAGCGAAAATAGTTTCTCCAAAAGCATATTGTTTGTTTTATCGCAAAATAACAGATATGAAGTGATAAAATATATCTATTTCCTATATACTGGTTTTATATCGGAAATGATGTCGAAACATAATAATAAACATTCTTTGATTAAGTATGATTCTTGTGCAAACCCCAATATAGATGATTGTGCTACGTGTACTGTACACGCAACCAACGAAGCTGGTGGCCGTTGTTATTGGAACCCTACGAAAGAAAATCAAATGAATGAAACAACTTGCACCATAGGAGAATGCAGTGCATTTCAGGAGACAGGATATGGTTCTACGTGTTCTTCTAACACTCCCGCTCCGACGAAACAAACATGTTCAACGCCTCATCCGTCTCCTTTACAACCGTCCTATTCAGCTGCTACAAATGCACCTTCATCAAACACAGTTGCTCCACGTGCATTTTATCCACCCGCTACAAATGCACCTTCATCAAACACAGTTGCTCCACGTGCATTTTATCCACCCGCTACAAATGCACCTTCATCAAACACAATTGCTCCTACCACAGTTGCTCCTACCACAGTTGCTCCTACCACACCTGTTACAAATACGCCTTCTCCGACGGCTGCATCATCGTCGGTCGAGTCTACATTTACTGACTTGTTCAAAGATGTTTTTACAAATACAACAATGACCATTATTTTTTGGGTCTCATCGGCCTATGTCGTATATAAGTTTGGTTCAGCAATTCTGAGCCCCCGCAGTTTAAGTGCAGAGAGCAGTGGACAACTCGCATACAGTAGAACTGTTGATTTTATTTTATTTGGATTAGCCGCTACATTTGCACTTTCAACATATTATCAAATACCACCAAATGAAAAAACAAATATATTTGGATGGTTTTTATCATGGACATATGCTTTCTTTAACAATCCTTGGTCTGTTCTTGAATTGTTCTGGTTTACTGTAATATTCTTTATATTGGTCTATATTCTTCGTGTTCCTATGGCTCCTGATGTAAAACCTGTATTGGTTCGCTTGGTCGAACATAAAATTTGGATCTTTTATGCTACCTTTGCTATTATATACTTTTTTAAGTATGTGTTGAATATTCCCATTGTTGATATTGTTTTTAATAATAGTGTGGTGAGATACTTTGAAGATCTTCCTGCGACAACGACTGCACCTACCAGCAGTGTAGGTGGAACACCTACGCCTACGCCTACTTCTTACTGGGACACATTAACAAAAGATGTCGATAGTGTATTTGCGACTGCCGCACCAGGAACGACACCCGGAACCACAACTGCACCCGGAACCACAACTGCACCCGGAACGACCACTGTTCCCGGAACCACAACTGCACCCGGAACGACCACTGTTCCCGGAACCACAACTGCACCCGGAACCACAACTGCACCCGGAACCACAACTGCACCCGGAACCACAACTGCACCCGGAACCACAACTGTTCCCGGTTCTACAAGTGCCGCACCAATTTCGAACAATAACCAAGTATTTAATATTGGTAATAATATTTATACTTATGATGAAGCGCAAAAAGTATGTCAGGTATTTGATGCAGATTTGGCGTCTTATGACCAAATTGAAAGCGCATACAATTCCGGTGGTGAATGGTGCAATTACGGTTGGTCCGCTGACCAAATGGCGTTCTTTCCAACACAAAAATCGACATGGCAACGATTGCAACAAAATGACGACACTAAGAATGCGTGTGGCCGTCCTGGTATTAATGGTGGATATTTTTCGAACCCTTATATTAAATTTGGTGCAAATTGTTACGGTGTAAAACCACAACAACCAGAAGGTTGGGAACCAGAACGTAGTGGTAGTAGTATAATATCTGCCGCAACCACAAGTCCTGCTGAAAGTGATACTCAACGTAAAATGAGAAAACAAGCGGAAATAAATAGTTTTAATGATTCTGAGTGGTCTCGATACTCAAATGGAACTATGAATAAGTCTACAACTCCTGCTGTTACAACTCGCGCTGCTACAACAACTCCTGCTGTTACAACTCGCGCTGCTACAACAACTCCTGCTGTTACAACTCGCGCTGCTACAACAACTCCTGCTGTTACAACTCGCGCTGCTACAACAACTCCTGCTGTTACAACTCGCGCTGCTACAACAACTCCTGCTGTTACAACTCGCGCTG
>Ga0209815_1000080_pt1 | contig 67889 bp, 84 predicted proteins | sample CoawatmetaG00DNA_FD_187507 | JGI IMG/M metagenome (GOLD analysis project Ga0209815, IMG submission 187507) | Marine microbial communities from the West Antarctic Peninsula - Coastal water metaG002-DNA (SPAdes) (version 2) | ecosystem: Environmental > Aquatic > Marine > Coastal ...
ATTGAGGAGTTGGAATCAGCAGTCATTTTAATAAACCTATCTCGTGAGCTAACACCAACTGAAAGGATTGAAAGTATCTTATATGAAACTAAACTGAGAATTAAAGAACTAAAACAATAGATATGAATAAAAACATAGTTGTAATATGGCCGTAGAAAGAACATACAAAACAATTAAATGGATATTGAAAGACAATATTAAAAAGAATGTCAGAGCTTTGTGGACTTGGAAAGACCGACGTACACAACTTAGAGAATAAGTTAGCAACAATAGAAAGAATAGCGAGTGATAGAAATAAATGGGAAAAGGAATAATGGGTAAACAAAATGAAAAGTTATTCGCTAATATAGATAATTACGAACAAGAAGTAAAAGAAAAGAAGAAAAAAACAAGACAAAAGCCTGTTAAAGGCAGTAAGTCGGGGCGCACTTATTAAAGTAGTGATAACGCGACGCAGAAATACGAGGTGAGTGGTAGCGCAAGTAGGCGAGGGATTAGTATTGCATTAAGGTGGAGAAAATCACGGTCAACTTGTTAAAGTCAGGATAAAGCAATGTATGTATGAGGTTCTTAGTCCTCCATACTTGAACCACACCTGCGCACCTCGTTTTAATTATACTTGAATCAGTAAACGTTTTCACGAGCTGGTTAGTATATAGTCTCTTATTGGTATTATGATGATACCTTTGACACACCGTAATCATAGTGGTAAGAGATGGATAACTAGGTATGGCGTCTAAATCCAGGATTCAAGAGACTACTGACGAGTATGAGGTTCGATTCCTCACTAGTTACAAACTAAATACGAATGTGTTTGGATAATATAATTACAAATCAAATAAATAAATATGAAAACAAAAGAAGAGCTTGAACAAGCAATCGTAATGCACGAAGAAGCATTAGAATCCAGTAGACACAGTGTTATAGTAGACACACAAGATCTAGAACAAGCTAAGAAAGACTTGAAACAACTAAATAAACCAATTATGTCAGGTGAACAGCTTGATGATATCACAATGGCTGTTGAAAAAGCTGTCGGTAACTTTGACTTTGATGATGCTGAAAACTATCATACTGAGTTTGAACTTGACTATGACGCTAAGGTTACAATTTCATCCTTTGAATTTCAAAGTGCACAGGATTTGATCGAAGCTATATGTGAATCAGTACACAGTTTATATGTTGAAAAGCAAGAAGACAATGCCTAAGTTAATAGATCGGGTAAAACCCGTTGTTCTTAGAGCACTAGACAGATCAGCTAAAATAAAGTATACTTCAAGCTACAATGCAATAATAGCATCGTTAGAAAGTGTCAACAGGTATAGAGATCTTACTATAGATCAAGTTAATACTCTGTTAATATTTTTACCTGATGAGTTACACCCGAATGGTAGAACAGACTTCTACTACGGCGATTATTTACTACAAGAAAAATATATATACTAATGGAAATAACAGGACAAAAGCTACCTATGTGGTTCAATGGAGAACTATACAAGGAAGGCGAAACCGTGAGTAATAGATTCTCAGGTGAAGAATATAAATTAAATGCTATTGAGTTATCAATGTATGACTTTATAATAGGTGCAACTACTATAATGGAGATGGGTGATCCTATGAGTAATACTCCTCAACGCAATGGATTGATCACTGATCTTAGAAAAGGTCTTGATTGGTTCAGAATGAATAATGCAGAAGCCTATATGGTTTTATTAGATTAAATAATATGACAGGAAAACAAGTAAAAGGTTATATAGAATTTACCTTACAAATGACACCACGACATGATTGTGATGCATTAGCCGAAGCTGTAACAGATATGGCAGCAGAACTAGAATATGATGAAAGTGAATTACTGTATCTATTATTAGAAAACAGACCAATTGTTGATCTACATACACATAGTTATGGATTTCACACTGCAAATGGCAGGCACATTATAGAAACAATTAAAGAAAAATATTATGAGTACGAGAGCGCAAGTTAGATTCGCTACACGCGAAGATGGTGTATCATTCAGTGAACACCCAGATAAAATACACGCACAGTTTTATGTGCATAGTGATGGTTACCCCGAAGGATTAGGTATACAAATAGCTACGTCTATATCAGTCTCATCACCTCATACAAGTTTTTATGGTGAAATAGAACACGTACAAGATATGCACAGTGATTTAGATTACATATACTATGTATGGTCAGACTATGACAAAACCACATGGATAAGTATATTTGAAGTTCAGAACGAAAAAGAATGTGATCACTGTGGTTCTTGTTTTGATGATTCCGAGTGTATCTTTGTGGGCACACCACACGATCTAATAGATAAATACAAACTAAATACGGATGACTAAGGATAATATAAATATGACAGACAAACAATTAGATGAGATAGCTATGAAGATAGTTAGTCGCATGGTAAAACTTAAATCTATGGAAGATTGGTTTCAACACGTTAACAAATCAGATGTAGCGTGGAAAGTATATGAAGATATCGAACTTGACGAAGAAGTTGCTGCGTTCGGTGAACTAGCTAAGCTAATGACCATAATGGATATATGTAAGAACGATGAAGAGTATGAGAAATGTGCTCTTATCAAAAACAGAATAGATTCTGTAACAAAGATAATAAACAAGTATAAATGAGAAGACAATTCTTGAAACAAATCGCACTAGGCTCTGTCGCAATGACATTTATGCCTCAAATAGTGTTTAGCAACGATAAAACAATAAAAATGATGAGAAAAAAACCAATGCTAGCATATCCTGTTAGCGATAAACCAATAGACTACAGTAAATCTGTGTTTATGCAACCAAAGCTTGACGGCGTTCGCTGTGTAATACAGTATGAACAAGTCGATCATTTCAGCAGACCTATTAAGTACGAGGTGAAAGCATACTCACGTACAGGTAAACAGTGGCGTAACATAGAACATATACTTGCTGAATTAAAACCGTTCTTTCAAAAATACCCTAAAGTTATCCTCGACGGTGAGTTGTATAATCACGATCTAAGAGACAATTTCGAAAAGATCATATCATTAGTCAGAAAACAAACACCGACTGATGAGCAACGTCTAGAAGCATCCCAATTAACACAATTTCATTGTTACGATATCATAGATGAAGAGTTACCATTCGATCAAAGAATAGAATTTATAAATAATACACATAGACTGTCGTGTCCTAGTATATATATTGTAGATACTATAATGGTGTTTAATGATAACGAAGCTCAAAGAATTCACAAAAGTATGCTTAAAAAAGGTTACGAAGGTTCAATCTTACGTACAAATGATAAGTATGCATGCAAACGTTCTCATAACCTTAGAAAGTTTAAAGACTTTCACGATGCCGAGGCTACTTTAACCGGTTGGGTTGAAGGCAAAGGCAAACGTATCGGTACTATCGGTAAGTTTACAGCTATTGATAGTGAAGGTAATGAGTTCGGTATGCCTGTAATGGACAAATTCAAATACTTACAAGATAATTTCGAACAAATGAAGTCTTATGTAGGTTGCATAGCAACATTTACATACTTCGAACGTACTAAAGCAAACAGCTATAGACATCCATTATTTAAAGCATTAAGAAACTATGAGTAATATAAGAACACAGTGTGACATAGACACTAAACCATACGTATGTGAGATATGTAATAAAACTATGACAGAAGAAGACCACGATTTCTGTGACATTTGTGGTGATTGTAGAGAAGATTTCGATGACTAGATATGAAGAACAAATGTATAAAGACATTAGCACTATAGCTAAAGCTTTGGTAAAACTAATAAAATTAATAGAGAAGAACGTATGACAGAAGATCAATATAGTAAAATAATAGAAATATTACAGAAAATACACATACAACTAAAAAGACAAAAGAAATGAGCGAAGACCTAAAGAGACGAATTAAAGAATTTAATGAGATTAAATTTCCTAATGATAATGAGACAAGAATTATTATTACAACATTAAAACCTTTGGGGACTGTGACAACAGCCCTTAAAGTATAAGAGTAATAGGCTAATGTCACGTAATTTAAGATATTTCAATAATAATCGCATCGTATATAAGAGAGATCCTATAAGCGATAAGCCAACCATTGAGACTAATCAGTACATGTTCTTCGAACAAGGTACTTACGAATGTTATCACCTATTTACTAGTAGAGCTAAGATTACTACTTTTAAATCATTAAAGTGGCACTTGCTAGTATTATGGTATCTAAACCCTAAGTTAGATCAAGATTCTTTTTTAGTTGTAGCAGAGATAATAGCTCACAAACCTAATGGCTTTACAAGCTTTAGTATACATGAAGATCTTCTTCGTAAGATAGTATATGAAGTAAGCATGTTAGATTTAGATGAGCCACCTAAAAATAAATTAAGAAAAGTAATATTCAAGTATGGGAATGGAATGACTAAGGAAGAGAAACTAAAAGTTGTTGGTGAATTAATAGGTAGATCAAAACGTATACACGAAGATGATATCTATCAATGTATGTTAGACTGTAACTCGCTAGGAGAGAAGATAACAGTTAAATGGTTAGCAGAAATATTAAAGTGTGCACCAAGAACTATACATAGAAATATGGGTACGGAGTTAAAGAGAGAAAAAGAATTACTTAATAAACAATTATGAGAAGATTAATATATGATATGTACTACAATGATGAAATCACTGTAGAGATAGCAGAAAAACTGCTTGATAAACTAACCCAAATAAGAGATAAAAAACGATGGTAAAAAACTATTTAATAGACATAGACGGAACAGTATGCGATGACATACCAAATGAAACTCCAGAACTATTTGCAACAGCAAATGTATATCCTGATGCACTAGAGAGATTAAATAAATGGTATGATGAAGGTCATACAATTACATTCTTTACAGCGAGAAGAGAAGAACACAGAGCCGTAACAGAGATCTGGTTGACTGTAGAGGGATTTAGACATCATGGTTTAATAATGAACAAACCAAGAGGCGGAAACTATCACTGGATAGACAATTTAAAAGTACAAGCAACTCAGTATCTAGGTAAATTTACTGAACTTAAAAAAACCAATAAACTAATAGAGACATTCGATGAAACACTATAATATACAGAACTATATAAGATACAAGAAAGATCTTGACAGTAACATGAAGAGAATAGGTCAAAAAGAATTCTCTGAATATGATAGAGATGAGCTTATAATTAAGTTTATGCCTCTAGTAGAAAATATAGGTAGAAAGTTTGCTACATCCCAACAAGCATCTGGAGTGATGAGCATAATGGATATACTACAAGAGGGTAACTTAAACCTTATAAAAGCTGTAGAACGTATTGATTGGGAAAGAATAGATCAATCTGACGATCCTGAGAAAACTTTAAAAAGTTTTTTGGCTAAAAGAATTAAAGGCGGTATACGTAGAGCTATTGATTTCAACAGAGGTCAAATGAGATTACCAGAACACGTTACCAATAGCATTCGCAAAAGCTTTGGTAAAGATAAGAAGATGGTTGCAATGTTTTTTAACTCTATATTCTTAAGTATTGATGCTGGTCAAAGAGATGATGATGATATGTTCATGCAAATTGAAGACAAATCAGAACCTTATAACCAGTTGTTTCTAAATGCTTATCTGACAGGTTTACTAAAACAACACTTAGAACCTAAGGAATATACGGTACTTAGTTTAAGCTATGGCTTAGACTCCGAGAAACATACGGCAAACCAAATAGCAGAGAAATTAGGCATCAAAGGTAAGGGTGCTTATGTTAGAATTTCACAGCTAAAAACACAAGCAGTACAAAAGCTTGTAGACAATGTAGATCACTCGCAAGTTCTTGACTATCTATAAGTTAAGTGAAGTGAAAGATGTAAAAACAAATATTAATGTGTGATTATAGATATACACCAAAGACCAAATAAATGAAAGAATTAACCCAAAAACTAGCAGTCATACAGACTAAGCTAAAAGCGAAAAAGTCTTCGTACAATTCGTTCGGTAAGTATCACTTCCGAAAATCAGAAGACATCCTAGAGGCTATAAAGCCTTTCTTAATCGAACACGGCGTTGCAGTTACGATAAATGAATCAATCATAACTAACGATCCTGTTCCAACAATACAGTCCACAGCTACAATATCAGATGGAGAAAATGCTATACACGCTACTGCTCTAGTCGGTGTAGACCTTAATCAAAAAGGTATGCAGACGGCTCAGCAATTCGGTGCAGCTTCCACGTACGGCAAGAAATATGCTCTAGGTAATCTATTGCTTATTGATGATACAGAAGATGCTGACGCAGGTGCTAAACCATCAGGTGTTATTGATAAGATCAAGACAGCAGCTAAGCAAGCTATAACTCCAGCTCAAATGGCTAAAGCTAAAGATTATATAGTTGCAGGTGGAGCTGTTAGTGCAATAGAGTCTAAGTATAAATTAACCGCAGCAGATAAAAAAGAACTAAATGATATCAAAGGAAAAGATACTACAAAGGCTTAAAATAGACGAAGATTACTACGGCGATTTCGGTAATCAATTCTTATCCAACTCGCATGTTGGTAAGCTGCTAAAAGATCCGCTAAGAGCGTTTGAACCAAGCAAACAGATACCAGCTTTTTTAGTAGGTGGTTATTTCCACACTCTAATATTAGAACCCAACAAGATAGATAAGTTCAAGGTTGTTAAGTCAACCAATAGAAATACTAAAGCTTATAAGGATGTTGCTGGTGGTGAGTTATGCTTGCTACAACAAGAGGTTGATATGGTAGAACTAATGAGAGACAAGGTGATGGCTAATGATATATGCAGAGACCTAATCCAAGGACCACAATGTGAATACGAACAACCACAGATAATAGAGATGTTCGGACAAACTTGGAAGGGTAAAGCTGATATCGTTAATCACGAAGAAAAGTTAGTTATCGATCTAAAAACAACTGCAGACATTGAGAAGTTTCAGTGGTCAGCAAACAAGTACAACTATGACTCGCAGGCTTACATATATAGTAAGTTATTCGGATATGAATTTCTATTCATAGTTATAGACAAGAACAGCCATAAAATAGGTATGTTCGACTGTTCACCAGATTTTTACAAACGAGGCGAAGAGAAGGTACGTAGAGCAAGTGAAGCTTATGACTTGTTTTACAAGACCGAGGAGTTTGATCCTAAACAATATTTCATAAGCAAAACCCTATAAAAATACAATCATGGGAAGAACAAAGATGAAGACCTGTACAATATCAGGCAACAAGTTTGCAGCTAACACTAAAAACTTTTATGTTAACAACAACGCAGCGGATAACTTACATCCGTATCACAAAGGTTTTGATAACTTTAGAAGAGCAACAAACGCTAGTGTAGAGCAAGTAAGAAAATTAGTTAATTTAATAAATTCATAATATGGCAAGTATAATCAAAGCAAGTCTAAATCTAGACGCAATACCTAAAGATAAAATCTATGTAGGTAAGAAAGGTAAGTATTTACCTATCACAATTACAATAAACGATGAGCTAGATCAGTTCGGTAATCAAGGTCCAGTTGTTGTAGAACAATCTAAAGAAGAGAGAGATGGTAAAACACCAAAGACTTACTTAGGTAATGTTAAAGTTGTTTGGTCAAACGGTACAAACGTTGAAGCTGCACCTCGTGAAGGTCAAGCTCCTCCTGCTCAAACAGCTCCTCAGGTAGACGATCTACCATTCTAAGATGAGTAAACAAGAGATCAATGGATTCTTGGTTGACAAATACAACCAACATGGCCTAAAAGACGGTGCTTCGCAAGGGATATGTCCCTTGTGTTCACCTGATAGGAAACCTAAAAATACTAAAGCACAATGTGCTTCGTATGATTGGGATCGTGGTCTCGGTACCTGTCACAATTGTGATACATCATTCCAACTACATACTTATCAGCGTAAGGGCGCAAGTGAGAAAGCCTATACACGACCAATTACTCCTGAGCAGTTCGACGATGTAAGTACTAATGTAGAAACGTGGTTCGGAACAAGAGGTATTTCAAAACAAACACTTCAGGATCTTCAAGTAACAGAAGGTCCTGAGTTTATGCCTCAGACAGGTAAGACTGAGAATGCTATTAACTTTAATTATTTCATGGGTGATCAGTTGATCAACATTAAATATAGAGATGGTAGAAAAAACTTTAAGCTATTCAAAGGCGCTGAAAAAGTATTCTATAACATTAACAGTGTTGTAGGTTATGATTGGTGTGTCGTTGTTGAAGGTGAAATGGATGTATTAGCTTTACACGAAGCTGGTATCAAAAATGCAATATCAGTTCCTAACGGTGCTACGTTGAATACAAACAACCTAGACTACCTAGATAATTGCATAGACTACTTAGACGATAAGACTAAGATAATATTAGCTGTTGATGCTGATGCTGCTGGTCAAGCCTTAAGAACTGAGTTTATACGTAGACTTGGTGCTGAGGTTTGTTACCTAGTAGATTTCAATGGGCAGAAAGATGCTAATGAGTATTTAATAGAAAATGGTGCTGAAAAGTTACGTGATACAATAAACGGGGCTTCACAAGTACCTTTAGAAGGTGTAACCACATTATATGATATACATGATGAAGTCAAAGAGTTTGTTAAAAACGGTTTTAAACCAGGTTTCCAAGTGGGACTTAGTAACTTCGATAAAATCTTTAGTACTTACACTGGGCAGTTTATTACTGTTACTGGTATCCCTAGTTCTGGTAAGTCTGACTTTGTTGATCAAATGGTTGTTGGTTATAATAATATGTATGGTTGGAAGACTGCGTTTGCAAGTCCAGAAAATCAACCGACTTATCTCCACGCTCACAAACTAATGCGTAAGACTTGGCAAGATATGCCAACTCAAGCAGATATTGGTAGTGACAAATGGTTAGAAGTTACACAGAGGGTTAATGACAATTACTTCTTCATAGATATGGAGAGATATACATTAGAATCTGTATTAAAGAAAGGTGCCGAGCTTGTTAAACGAAAAGGTATTAAATGTCTAGTGATTGATCCTTACAATAAAGTAAGAGATACAAATGCTGTGTCAGATGATGTTAATCGTTACACGATGGATTACCTAGCAAAGATCGAAACCTTTGCTAAAAAATATGATGTGTTAGTATTTATAGTGGCTCATCCAACTAAAATGTATAAAGGAAATGATGGAAAAATTGAAGAGCCTACGATGTATAACATCAAAGGTGGTGGAGAATGGTACGACGCATCATACCATGGACTTCTTGTTCACAGGGACTATGAGGCGAAAACTACTAAGGTTAAGGTGCTCAAAGTCAAGTTTCAAAACCTGGGCGAGAACGGAGCTGAAAGCCACTTTACTTGGGAACCACGTTCTGGCTCTTTCATTCCAAACGAACCAATAACAGAGGAAGTCGATGGCTTACCCTGGGAATAAACCTAAGAAAAAGCGTAATTCAAAAATTGAATACTACGCATACTCTAGACAGGATATGGTTAGAATACAATGGTGTCATAACAAAAAGATCTTCGTGTCTTGTGCTGAAAAGGGAAAAGGTAGTTATTACCTTTCAATAAGACTAGACGGTGGTGATTGGAAAGACGACCCAGCTGTATATGACTTCGAAACTGGACATCAAAAATTATACGAATACTACAAATACTATTATGATAAATACAATAAACAATAAAGTCTTTAGAAATGCTAACGAGGCATACGAATACTTACACGATCAGATACTACAGCATGGTGTAACGTTCGGAGATACTAAAGCTCTGTTTAATGTAGGTTTCTACATGACAGATCCTAAGGATAGGAAAATAATAAACAAAGAACGTAAGTGGTCAGAAGAATATGCTGAAGCTGAATGGCAGTGGTACTTGACTGGTAACCCTAAAGTATCTGCGCTAGGTGATATATACGGTAAGATACCTGCGATATGGTCACGAATGGCTAATGAACAAGGTCAGGTTAATTCTAACTACGGTTATCAATGGGAACGTAATGATCAACTCGAAAGAGTTGTAAAGCTTCTAAAGAATTTTCCTGACACTAGACAAGCTTGTGTGTCTATATATGATGGCAAAGAAATGTCTGATTATGCTTATGACACACCATGTACTTATGCTATACAATTTACAATCGTCAATAACAGGCTCGATATGTGCGTTACAATGCGTTCTAACGACCTCTGGTACGGTTTTTGTAATGATCAATATCAATTCTCTAAACTGCAAGAGATGGTCTCTAAACGGCTAGAGATTGAGACTGGTGTATACTATCATTTCGCACATAACATGCACTTATACAATAATAAAATATGATATACTATATCTACCACATCCCTGGTAAAAAAATAGGGGTTACAACCAACCTGAATAGCAGAGTTGAAGATCAACAAGGATATGAACCTGGAGAATACGAGGTATTAGGTAGATACACTGACATAGGAAGAGCTTCAGAGCGAGAACTGTACTACCAACGTCTATACGGATATCCAGTGGACATAGTTCCTTATGATAAATTAAATTGCAATAAAAATAAATTAAATATGAAAGTAAACGTAACAGAACAAACAACAACATTTCCTTGCCCGGTTAACAAGCTGAAAGGAAGACTTATGGATAACAAAGGTTTAACATGGGAAACAGAGCACGGCGTGTTCTTTATAAATGAATCATCTATCAATTGGATAATGGCTAATTTAAAGACCTCTATGTTTAACGATCAAAGATCGTATGTATATAACAAGGCATTCGCTAGGTTCTATGACAACCACGAAGGAGCAAACGAAAGAGACAGAGTAGTTACTTTGACTGGAGGTTTATCCCCAACAGGTGTTCAAGAGAGATCTTACAGCGAAGAGCCTCAGTTCTCTAGAAGACCTAAGCAAAAATCTCAGTTTGATTTAATTAGAGACTGGGCTGATGAAAGAGGTCTATATGAAAATGGTGATCCTAAAACTCAGGCTTTAAAATTAGTTGAAGAGGTTGGCGAAACCTGTAGAGCTATACTTAAGAATGACTTTGAAGAGACAGTTGACGGTATTGGTGACTGTGTAGTTGTACTGGTTAATCTATCTGAGCTAATGGGTGTAGATATTGAAACGTGTATCGCAGCTGCTTACGACGAGATCAAAGATAGAAAGGGTAAAATGGTTAATGGAACTTATAAAAAAGATTAATATGAGTAGCAGAGAGATTATGGACGCAAGAGACGGTGTAACTACAAAGGTTATAAAGTTTAGAGATCCAGTAGTTGAGAATGTTGTAGACAAGTTTGTTTCACGTTCTGATGTTGGTTATGCTAAATACGGTAGAACACTAGATACCGAACGTAGAGGTAAACATAAAGACTTAGCTGGATATCTTAATGATATACAAGAAGAGCTAATGGATGCGATACTCTACATACAAGCCGCACGCGAAGAGCTTGCTGAACGAGATGCTAAAACAAGAGCTTTTGCTCACGATGTGCTAATGGATCATGGTGATGATGAAGAAGAGGATTAGTCGAAATAGAGGTCCTGTCAGAGCTAAGAAGGTTAGCTTTGACGGGATTAACTTCGCCTCTGGTCTTGAAAAGTATATGTATATAGCATTACAAAAAGCTAAAATCAAGGCTGATTATGAAGGTAAAACATACGAGCTTCAAGAAGGTTTTATGTTTGATACTGATTCATACGAGAGGCAAGGCAACGGTAAAGGTGATATGGTTAATAGAGGTAGAAAGAAAATACTGAACATTAAGTACACACCCGATTTCGTAGCTGATTCGTTTATCATAGAGTGCAAGGGAAGAGCTAATGAAAGTTTCCCAATTCGTTGGAAAATGTTCAAGAAACATGTAAAAGAGCGTATTCCGCATGTAACTTTATATAAACCACAGAATCAGAAAGACTGCGACAAAGTAATTGAATTAATAATAAAACAACAAAACAACAAATGAAAAACGATGATTGGGAAATAAGTGTTGGTGTTTATTCTGGTCTTCTATTAGGTTTTAGAACTTATGAAGAGCAGTTTAAAACAAACCATGTCTTATACATCCCGTTTGTAGACGTTTGCTTAACAATATGGAAGAAATGATAGATACAAACAATAAAATACTATCGGACATAACAGTACACATGAAGTATGCAAAATATGTTCCGGAGTTAAACAGAAGAGAGACTTGGGAAGAACTAGTTACTCGAAACAAAGAGATGCACCAAAAGAGGTATCCTGATTTATATAATGAAATAGAAGAAAACTACAGATATGTCTATAAGAAAAAAGTTTTACCAAGTATGCGAAGTCTTCAGTTCAGCGGTAAACCGATTGAGATCTCGCCGAATAGATTATACAATTGTAGCTACTTACCTATCGATCACGTTGATAGCTTTAGTGAGTGTATGTTCCTTTTGTTATCTGGTTGCGGTGTTGGTTACAGCGTTCAAAAGCATCATATAGAAAAACTACCACACATCACAAAGCCTTTCGACATGAGAACTAGAAGGTTTGTTATTGGTGATAGCATTGAAGGTTGGTCAGATGCAATAAAAGTCTTAATCAAGTCTTATTTAGGTCTTAAGAGATCATCTAAGATAAAGTTTGATTATTCTGATATTAGACCAAAGGGAGCAAGACTTGTGACCTCTGGAGGAAAAGCACCGGGACCACAACCTCTAAAAGAATGTTTATTAAAAATTAAAGGAATACTAGATGCCAAACAAGACGGATCCAAACTTGAAACACTCGAAGTACATGATATTGTGTGCCATATTGCTGATGCCGTTCTTGCCGGTGGTATCCGCCGTGCTGCTCTCATATCTTTATTTTCAGCTTATGATGAAGAGATGATATCATGTAAGTCAGGTGATTGGTGGGAAAAGAATCCACAACGTGGAAGAGCCAATAATTCAGCTGTACTTATAAGACACAAGATTACTAAAGAGTTCTTTATGAGTCTATGGAAACGTATTGAGCTATCTGGTTCTGGTGAACCTGGCATATACTTAAACAATGACAAAGACTGGGGAACTAATCCTTGTTGTGAAATAGCACTGAGACCATTTCAATTCTGTAACCTATGTGAGGTTAATGTATCTAACATAGTTGATCAAAAGGATTTTAATGCTAGAGTTAAAGCAGCAGCATTCATAGGAACACTACAAGCTGGATATACTGAATTTCATTACTTAAGAGAAATATGGCAAGAAACAACAGAACGCGACGCTCTTATCGGTGTGTCCATGACAGGAATCGGGAGTGCCGTTGTGCTCCAAATGGATATGAAGGAAGGTGCAAATATCGTAAAACAAGAGAATGCGAGGGTTTCAAAGTTAATAGGTATAAACAAAGCCGCGCGTACGACGTGCGTAAAACCTGCAGGGACGACATCTCTCGTGCTTGGAACATCATCAGGTATTCATGCATGGCATAACGATTATTACATCCGTAGATTGCGTGTTGGGAAAAACGAAGCTATATACAAATACCTAGTTAAAAACCACCCTGAACTTGTTAAAGACGAATATTTCAGACCACACGATACTGCTGTGATCGAGATACCACAATCATCACCAAAAGGTTCTATATTAAGAACTGAATCTGCATTTGATTTGTTGAAACGTGTTAAGCACGTAGCTACTGATTGGGTTGCGACTGGTCATGAGACTGGATCGAACACTCACAATGTATCTGCAACAATAAGTCTGAAACCAGATGAATGGGATAAGGCTGGTAAATGGATGTGGGATAATAGAACATCTTATAACGGTCTATCAGTATTACCTTATGATGGTGGATCATATACTCAAGCTCCTTTTGAAGATATAACTAAAAAGAAGTTTGATGAATTAATCAAACACTTACAAGATATAGATTTAACTCTTATAAGTGAAGAATCAGACGAAACAGATCTATCAGGCGAATTGGCTTGTGCCGGTGGATCTTGCGAAGTAACAAGCCTTTAATTAAATTAAATATTATGAATAAAGTAGTCAATGCTTTCGATGAATTACAAAATGTAATTAACGATTGCCAATCAGATGTAACTAAATTTGCTGAAGGTAACTCCTCAGCGGGAACTAGAGTAAGAAAAGTGATGCAGGAAATAAAGTCCTTAGCTCAAGGTATTAGAGTTGAAGTACAGGATCAAAAGAACTCATCATTCTAAAATTTGTTTTGTTTTGTTAAATGAAAAAAGGGATAGCCAATTACGGTTATCCCTTTTTTTTATATCTAATTGAATATAGTCTCAATGATTTTAGTCAAATTATATTCATTTGAATATAGTTATATAACCATGTATTTAGTTTTACCTCCCTCTTTGTATGCTTTTAAGCATCGATTCCTATTGTCAATTTCGTTCACGTAACTAATATGTACCCAGTTAGGATTATTGTCATCACCGAACTCCCAGATCATTTGATCAAAGTTTAAGTTTTCTTTAATCCACTCATACATCTCAGCATTAGTCTTCTTACAACCTCCATCATCTATATCCATTGCTTGACCTTTACAGTGTTGAGATGTAGTTGATCCTCCAATAGCTTTGTTCAAAGCTTTTCCCCTATAAAAACTATTAATTCTTATTGGTCCACCAACCCAAGCTCTTAGCGGTTCAAATATCTGCTCTGCAACTTCCTTCATGTTAGCTAACTCAAATTGACTTGGCTTATTCTCTAAACCTCTTCTTGTTGCTGTTATACTAAATATTCCTTCTTTGTCGCTTATATGTTTACTTATCATGTCTTAAATACTTTTCTGTTGTACCGTCATTATATATATAAATCAAAACTCCTTTTTGATTCTTCATTGCTGGTCTTCCTAACACATCTGTTATGCTTATTAATTTTCTTTCTGATACTCTCTTAGGTAAAGGACCAATCCAAGTACCTCCACAGTAATCGTAAGTAGCTTGACATATATCATCCCACTCATTCTCACAACAATAACTATCTACGTCTATAACCCAAGCATAGCAAGGATCATTTAACCAGTAAGGAATACTATCGCCAGTAGCACAACCTGCGCTGTAACGACAAGATAAAGAATCGTTAGTATTAGCATTTCCGTCATAGTTATACGCCGTGATATCCATGCAACCCATAACGATAGTGATACACGAACCGTTATCCGTGTTAGCAAGTGAATCGAAGTTAAGAGCCAAACTATCCATACACCCATAAACATAAGCAATACAACTAAAGTCCTCCGTATTTGCTGATGGGGAATAGTTAAGAGCAGAAGGGTCCGTGCAACCATATATAAAAGCAACACAAGAAGAGTTATCGGCATTTGCAAGTGGGTTATAATTAAATGCTGTACTATCTGTACAACCATAAACAAAAGCTATACAACTTCCGTTGTCACTATTTGCCAATGGGTTAAAGTTGAAGGCCGTAGCATCCATGCACCCGTAGATTACAGCAACACAACTACCATCGTCCACGTTAGCTAGTGGTTGATAGTTAAATGCTAGTGGATCTGTACAACCTAATACTATAGTTAAACAACTACCATCGTCTACATTAGCAAGTGAATCATAGTTTAGAGCTGTTGAGTTAGTACATCCGAAGACCATAGCTATACAAGTATCTGTAGTATTAGCTATTGGATTGTAGTTGAAAGCTAGTGGTTGCATACAACCTAAGACAACCGGTAAACATCCACCGTTATCAACATTAGCTGTAGCATCGTAATTAAACGCTGTTAAGTCTGTACATCCAAAAATAGCTGTATTAATACAACTATCCTGAATGTGTAAATCCGTATAGTAACCAAACGTAGTATCTACGTGGTATTCTAAGTATGCTGGGAACGAGCAACCTGGGTAGTAGTAACAAGTTGCATTTGTATTTGCTGAAGCAATATAGTTAACAGCTAATGAATCCATGCAACCAATAACTATTGGATCACATGAGTTACCACAGTTAGTCGTGCCAACTAAGATACCAGATGGCTGAACATAACCGAAGGTTAAGTCAAACATTACAAATCCGTCAGGACCAGTTAAAGACCAACCACACTCAGTAGCTGTTCCATCAGTTTGTGGTAAGAACTCCACTGTAACCTCAACAACGGCTGGTGATTGTAACCATACGTATTGTGTGTCTGTAAATCCTGATGCTAGAGTAAATGTATCTAGTTCGTTTATTATTAAATCTGTACCAACCCAACCGTTACCGATAAGATCGTTCATCACTAACATGTATAAGCAACTATCTATAAAATCACTGCTGTTCGCTAGCGGATCATAATTAAACATGGTTGTATCAGTACAACCGAATATCTTTAAGGTAGCACAATAAGTGCTATCACTTGCTGTAGCGGATGGATCAAACTCTAAGTAGTCGTAATCCATACAGCCATATACTAGAGGAGGTGGAATACAAGTATCAGATGTGAATGCGTGAGTGGAATCTAACCCAAAGTTAGCTACGTCTCCGTAAACTAAGGTATCTCCACATTGCACCACGTAGTACGACCCATCTTGTCCTCCCCATAAACTACCACTCAAACCATCTCCATACATATCATATATAGTAAATGTCAAATCACCCTCGAGTAAGCAATTGTTTATTATTTGTGGTTGGTAGTTAGGTACGTTTCCGTAAGGTCCACCGCTTAAAACGGTTGCACCTGTTGAATCTTTTATATCCCATGATGTTTCACTTGGGTATTGATCTAAATTTATTATTACAGTTGTCGGTACACACTGGCTTGGTGGACCAGGTGGAGGTGGTGGTGGACAAGGCAATATAGTTATAGTAGTATCTCTCTGGAAGAAAGAACCTAAAACTGGGTCCCAATTTATTATGTCTCCTTGACAGTCATTACCCATTTTAAATGAAGCTGGATTAGTTGAAACCCATCCATCACCAAAGCTATCCATAATTGTTAATGTGTAGCTTCCACTAAATACAGGTAGTATTGTGTCTAGGTACTCATACTGTATTGTCGGCTGAAAGAATATAGAAGTATCCCCATAAGCGTCTGAAATCATAAAAAAATTAGACTCAGAAGGTGCATAGAAATCAAATTGAACTTGAAATCTAACCCATGAGTCTTGAGCTAATAAGCTTAGTGGTAATAAAAATATAAATAATAGTTTTTTCATTATGATTTTTTATGTTTTGCGCAGAAAGCAGAAGCAGCTCCAACGCTGCCAAACCCCCACTTCTTTAAAGCTATAGCTTTTTTAGTATCTCTACCTTTTGAATCTTTCATTGGACCTTTCATACCAGCAAACCTACAAGCAAAGCTTACTCTTCTAGGATCTACTCCTGAAGTAAGTCTATTACCTAAAGTTTTACCCGTTTCACTTTTATGCTCCTTACGCATTTTGGCGTTTTGTTTTTCGTAGCTTGCGTTTGTTATTTTAAGTGGCCCTACATTCCTATTAGTATATGTCATTTTAAAAATCGCTCATTAATAACTCATCTATAATTGCCTGCATGTCTTTCCTTGTGGCTTTCATGCTAAATGATATATCAGCTTGAAACCTCTTCACTTCTTCTCCATCTTTAAATATAACAACTGTTGGTACAACAACTATCTCGTGCTTAGCTTGTAACTTAGGTGCTACTGCTATGTCTACATAAACAATATCACAGTCAGTTAACTTTCCAATGTAGTCTACTTTATTAGGATCATTCCAAGCGGCATTAAAGTGAGTAACAACAATCTGAGCATTCGCTTTGGCACTGAATACACATACAAATAACAACACTAATAAGTATATACCTAATATCTTCCAGGAAATATCTAATTTTTTCATTTAATTTATCTTAATTTATCGATCTTATCCTCCATCCGTCTTAAGTTAATTTTCAATTCTTCAACAGCTTTCTCTGTGTTCTCTATAGATAGCCTAATATTCTTGTCTTTCATATCAAATTCCATCCTGCTAACACTAGGAGGTATTGGAGCTGGTAACGTCTTTGCTTCGGCTATATCAGCTTGTAGAGCAAACCACATACCTATAATAGTTGCCATACCAAATCCTATAGCCATTAACGTTTTAATACTTACATTGAAACCAGTATTCTCATTCAATTCTTTCCCCATTATCTTATTATGTAATTAACTCCTAATTTAAAATCGTACCATTGTCTGTTCCAGTATTTACTATATTTACCTTCGGTAAACAAACCTAATCTTTTATTGATCTTAGTTCCAAATATCAAACCACCAGAATAATCCAACCACTGATTGCCTTCATATTTATGATAAGAATACTCACTGCCGTCATCATAGTGATAAGGCATTAAGTTACCCCAAGCGTGAGTCCAAAAAGTTTTAGTGTAATGGTAGTAGTCAAACCCTACTACAATAGAGTGTTGTATAGCTAAATCTAGCTCACCTCTTTTTCTTTCAGAGTAGTCAGATAAAACTTCTGGTATAACGATTAAATCCCAAACCTCAGCGCTGTTAGCTACTATGTTTCCATTAGGATCGTAATATAATTGATGCCAAACATCAACGTTATATCCTTCTTGTAACGCTAGGTAAGTGTAATGTATATCTCCATTGTCTAGCTTCCATTTATCTAAAGGATCATAACCATAAGGCTCTGATAGTCTCTGAGCAAATCCAGCATTAAAAGATAACTTGTTATTTACTTTGTATCTGTATCTCTCTGAAACCTCCAAGTATTTTATATCAGCAAAACCATCTTCTAGGTATTCTCCTTTAACGATGTATAGATCTTGTACATATCTAATGAAGTGATGCTGATCGATATATTCGTTACCTTGCTGCCTAGTGTAATCGATCTCAAATAGAAATTCGAGTCCTTTAGCTTTTCCAACACTAGCTCCGTCCGACCAAGAATCTTCCGTACCATCATAAAATGTATTTGCTCTATTCTCGTATCCAAACCTAGCTATCTTACGTACGCCAAAGGCTATATTGTAATCAAAAGGTGTTTTTACGGTAGATGTTTGTAGTCCGTTAGTAACTGAGAATGTCTCGACATCAGATATAGAAGTACCTCCACTTGCAGCTCCATAAAAGGTTGCAAACTTAAAGTATTTCTTAAAATCCTGAGCTTGAGCTATATTCGTAACAAAAACCAGTAGTATTAATAATTTCTTCATATCTTTAAAATCACTTGTAAATTAAGTATTTTACTGGTGAGCATAGCATTTACCAGACTTATTTTCAGTTTTGTTTTTACATCTCGATCCTTTACCTTTCTGCTTTATACCAGAGCACTGAACTTCTCTTATACCTTTAGCTTTCTTTTCAGCAGCTTCTTTCTTCTTAGCTGCCTCTTTCTTATCCTTTTCTTTCTGTTTTCTTGCCTTAACTTTTATAGCCTCAACACTTTCTTTAGCTTCATTTCTAGCGTCATTTTCAACATCAACATCCCATCTGTTCCAACCTAACGCTAAGGCTATTCTCTGCCAAGCAGCATTGTCTGAATTTAAAGCCTCTCTAACGTTGTTTGTTTTATTAATAACTCTATCTAAAGGAATATTTGTAGTAGCAGAAACAATGTTACCTATAACTTCCCACATAGGATTATCTAAGGTATTTTTAGGCATGTAATCTATAACTTCCCTGTTAAATTGTAAAGTAGAAAAACCAGACTTTAGCTTTCTAGCTTTAGATCCAATAGGTGGTGATAAGTTAAGGAATTCAAGTATAACCTTATCATAATCAGCGTTCCAACCTTTCTGATTTTCTTCAGCAAACTTAAGTATCATGTTCTTAAGAGTTGACACTACAGCTCCTCCAACCCCCATACCTCTTAGTAGAGAATCTAACATACCGTTAGCCATAGATATTTCTTTCTTTCTTTGTTTCTTCTTATCGTCTTCGTCGTCATCATCAAATGCAAATGCAAACATGGCTTTTTGTAAAGATGAAAATATCATATTCTGAACAGCACCGTAGTAAATAATTTTACTAATGTTATGCTTCATATCACCCCTACCATTAGCTATATCCATTATAGCTTTCTTCATTAACCTAGTGTATTGCATAGGTGTATTTTGAAACGCTAGAACTAATCTACCCAATGGAGATGCTTGTTGTTGAGATATCATATCAGGTCTAGAAGACTGCTGAGTTTCCTCTGCTTTTTGCTGGAATTCCGTAAAGGCTTTTGACTTAGCCTCAACCTCAGACATACCTTTCTTCATTAAATCATTAACTCTGTTTCTGTAAAAAGTTGCACCACCAGAGGCTATAGCAAAGCTATCTGCTATCTGCGTAGGTAAGAAACCTAGTTTTAATAGTTTTTGAAAAACTGCTTTTGCTGGGTTTTTAGAGTTTGAAGCTGCTTCTGCTAGCTCAGCATGACTAACAGATGATCTTAAACCATCTCTTCTTTGCTTAAGCATGTCAGAGTTAAATATCATACTAAAATCTTTCCAGAACTGTGGTTGATTAGCAAACGCTTGAGCGGCTCTAAGTGGATTGTTAAAGTCCCAGTTTATAAAGTTGGCTGTAGAAAGTGTTTGAAGAACAGCAGATCTAGCATTGAAAAACATTATAGCTCCAACAGAATTGTTTACCCAGTTAGCAAACCTATTAGTAAGAGCATTGTCACCAAAGTTTCTATTGGTACCATTCTCCATACGCCAAAGCATATCTTCTAGTGCATTTCTAAACTTAGCACCATATACAGCTTCTATCTTATTCATGTTAGGACCAACTAACTTTCCATTCTGCCATGTACCAAATATAGCTTCTCTGTTTTGTGTAAACTCTTGCAGCAAAGCTTTTCTACCCGGACCTTCAGTCATGTTGTTTAAGTCCGATGCTATAGTTTCTGTCATCCAATAGTCTCCAGGTTCTGGGTATCCATTTGTTACTTGCTCCAAAGCAGCAGCATAAGCAATCATCTCAGGGTTTTGTTCAACTGCTTTTATTAAGTCAGCTGAATCTTTCTTTGATAACCCATCAACCTCTCTACCTGCTTTCACCCAATTGTAAACTCTTATAGCTGTATCATAAGTGAAGTCTCCAGTAGGAACGGTTTTGTCCAGCATTTTCTTCGTATTAGGAAATCTCTTATTAAGTGCGTTGTAATCATTAGACAACCTACTCTTAAGCTTATCCATTTCTTGAGTTGCCCTAGCAAAAGGATTCATAAGAGTATCTTTAAACCACTGTAGCTGTTGTTCACCTTTCTTTCCTTTGCCTAAGAATTTATATATTAAACCTTTGAAATCCTCAGCGGAAGCAGGTATGAATATACCCCAGTTACCAACATTAGCTCCTCTCTTCTGTGCTTTAGCATCTGAGAAAGTAGCATTTCTATTTATACCTTGACTATCTTCTAGTATTTCGTTGAAAGTATCTGAAGCTTTGCTGTATAAAGTTTTTCTAGCTAACTGCACCTTAGACTTAACATCGAATTGATCTAGCATGTTCTGCACGGCTTGTACATTCTGTAAAGCATCATCAGCAAAGTAGAAGTCATTATACCCGTCTCCAACCTTCTCAGCAATCCAAAGAGCTTTTGCTTCAGCTGTTGAATTACCAAGACCAGTGATGTTTTCCATAGGTATGTTTAACCCATGTTGGTTTAAAAATGAGTTTATAGCCGCTGCTGCAGCTGCTGGTCTAGCTGTTAGTACAAACATATTTTCAGGACCAAACTTACCTTGTAACTTCATGGCTTTGTTAAACAAAGGAGCTAATTGACCCTTGACAACTTCATTAAACTCTGAGAAATCCCACTCATAGCCTAGCTCCGTCAGGTTTTCAAACTGAGAAGCATATTGCTCTGCATTTAGTTTGCCCTTTGTACCATCTGGCTTAGTGTACCTTATCATTGACTTTGTAGTAGCTAGTGTATCGTCGAAATCTAAAACAGTTATTCCTCTAGGTTCTCTAGCAAGTCTAGACTCTTTTACTGCTTTATCTACTATACGGTTTTTTCTGTTCATTTCAAAGTCTGAATCAGACGCTTTTGAAAAGTACAACTTACTTCCACCAACCGCTTTAGTGTTGTTCTTTCTCATTAGCTTTTGTTGAGCTTGGTCAAAAACAAAGCTTGCTCCAACGGTTTGTCCAGTGGAAAGTTGCTTCATCTCAAGATCAAAACCTGGCATTTCTAAGTTGTAATATCTAACAATACTAGGCGTCTTAGCATTAGCGTACACGGGTGTATCGCTTTTGTAATGCTTGTTAACCATGTTATCATACTTCATAGGAAGGTAAGCAACTTTATAACCATCCATCATATCATTGAAGTTAGCATTATTCTCAGCTGAAGGATTTATTATTTGATTTAAAGCACTAAGATTTATTTGTAAAGCTGGTGTCATGTGCTCTAACCTAAATTCTCCCTTGTAGTCGGCATACGCTCCAGTGGGTATAAAGTCTAGAACAGCTGCCATTCTAGTTAAGCCCCTTGGGTTTGCATTGTGAGCTTGTAGTATAGCGACAACATCACTTGCCGATATTTTTTTATTATCTTGATAAAGCTCTGTCAACACTTCGGTTAGTTCTTTAAGCTTCTGATTAGCTTCTTGTTGCTCTGCAACTATATTTTTCATGTTCTTCTCACTAGGTATGCCTTCTCCCGTTTTAGGGCGTTCGTAGGCTCTTAGATCTCCTGAGTCATAATTGTTCTCAACATCAACATCAGCAGTACCAAGTAGAGCATCCATATCTGAAGTGCTTCCAAAAGAAAACCTATTTCTAAAGCTCTTCTTTTTTCCTTTTTTATCTAATATCGGAGCAAGCTTGTAAGTGCTAACGCTTCCATCTAAATAAACTCTTACACCGGTTCCAGTCTGTGTGTTGGCAGACAAACCGTCTCTGAAGAACTTCTTAATATCAGATTCTGACCAACCTTTCTCCCTTAGCCTAGCTGCAACATCCTTAGCTGCTAGACGAGCGCTTTGTTCTCCCTCAGGAGTTGTCAAGCCGTCAATATCCCCAACTATACTTTTATACCTAACAGTGTCTTCGCTCGCGTCATCTTTGAATTGCTCTATCACCATATCAGCCACACTCTTGCCATCAAAAACAAAATTAGTAGAAACAGATCCATCTCTAGTGTACATATCGTGTATCACTTGTAACCTTTTACCTATTTTATTTATGAACTGAGCGGTTGTTTGCCCTTTTACATCATAAACACCGTTCTCAATCTCTTCAGCAAACTTAACTCTTAAAGCGTTTGTAACATTACCATCTTTAACTGTTAGATTGTTACCGCTTAAAGTATTTACTTTATCAAAGAATTGAATTTGATTAGATTTACCTATTTTATTTATGTCACCCGCTAAAGAATACATGGCATCGGACTTACCGTCACCTAGTAATCTAATTCTAGCAGCAACTTCTTTGTCGCTACCGTTATTATTTGCATCTAACTCTTGCCTAACAGTTTGATTAGTTATCGTTTTACCAACCTCGTCCATCAACCCAGATATTAGAGTAGCTGGGTTTTGTCCTTTAACATTAGTTAGCTCGCCCTTTATAACTCCAAATGGCGCTGTAAATTGATCATCAGACATTGTATTTTTTATCTGAGGAAATATACCAGCCCCACCTTCTTTAGGGTCATACTTAGCTCTAGTTTCAGATTTAGTATAAAAGTTTTTTATTATAACTTGTTTAGTACCTGTTGCTGTTCCTGATGCTGTAATACCTAGAGGCAGAGAAGCTTTTAAAGCCGATGCTTGTTTAGCTATAAACATCCTAGCTCTAATGACATCGTCATTCTTAAGTGTCTTAGTAGGTGATAAGTAATTTTCAACAGACTTTATACCAAATATCCCAGCAACCTCTGAGGCCACTAGGTTTTTAAGTGTCTTGTAGTTTAACTTAGCTATGTCAACAAAAACTCCAGGTTCTACTTCTATCGTAGTGCCTTTTATTTTAGATCTTATTTTCTTTTGTATTTTTAATATAGTTTCTGGGGAAGCAATTCTTTTTAATAGAACAAAACCAGGAGTGCTTTCTGTTATTGGCCCAGACTCTTCTGCTGTTAGTTCAGCGGCTTTGTCTAAACCAACTGTAGCACCTAAACCTCCTTCTTCTACCGTTGATTCAATACCTAGGTCAGACGCTAACTTGTTAGCTCTTAAATTTAATCTATTGCTAATAAATTTATCAATATTTTGTTTTGTTGGATCAAACTCTCTTTCTACCAATGTAGATGCTATAACTGTTAGCTCGTTTAAAAACTTAGCTCTAGTGTTACCAGCTCTTAAGTTATCAGGTATTGGGTCAAACAATCTTTTAGTTATAGTCTCTGTTATAGGCGCAATTTCTTGACCAAACTCTGATTTGAAAAAGTTATCCTCAGCATATTCGCCTCTATTATTCTTTAGCTCCATCACGCTTCTACCGTCTTTAGTCCTCATTAGCGTTTCAGAGATCATTTTTCTTTTGTTACCATCATACTTGTTAAGCAAACCCTCAACATTACTTGGTTTTGATTTTAAAAGAGCTTTACCGTCTGTTGAGAATGGGTCTACTTCCATAGATGCCAGCATGTCTCTTTTAGTTTGTGGGTCTTTCTCCATTGCTAAGTCATAAACAGCACTGCTATCGATCTCCTTTTGCATATCCTTACCTATAATAGCTCCCTTGTTGTAAACGTCTTTTTGTGCTTGTGATAAGTTGCCATTTTCCACAGACTTGTTGTAATCTTTTATAAAATTAAAAACATCTTTACCGGTGTTAAACTTAACCGGAACGCCAGCTTTCTGAAGACCTCTTCTCATAATATCCCCTAGCTTAGTAAATGGTCCTTCTTCAAATTTCATATCCCCAGACACCATCGAATCAGACAAGATTGTCATTATCTCTTGGAATTGAACCTCGTTACCTTGATCATTATATTGCGACATTCTATTTGTCAAAGTAGGAGAAACACCTACGCCGCTATTCACAACCCAATCAGCTAGCTGACCGCCTATGGCGATAGCTTTCTTTTTATCAATTTTTATATTGCCATCTTGATCTCTGACGACGTCTCCGTTAGCATCTTTTTGTGCAAATGTTGTCTGCATCATATCATGCAAAAACTCATGCGCAGCTACATTAACACCGTCACCAGTACCTTTAGAAGCTTCTTTATTTATTACAAGAGTTTTGTTACCATTTTTATCCGTAATATATGTTCCTAGGAAATCTCCCTTAGAAACGCCATCTCTATCTTCTTTGGAATAAAGAAAATCTCCATCAATATCATTCCCGTCTTTATCTTTCTTTGTTTCTTTTTCGTTCAAGATCTTGAGCAACTGTTCCTTTGCGGTACCTTTTTTTGGATCGTCTTTAAGCTCAGCAACAGTTCTAGTTTTGCCATCAACATTTTTAGTACCATTAATCATCTTAGTAACATTAGCAACTGTCTTATCATAAACCTCACCTTGCTTTTGCTCAACTACAGACTCAGATATCTTAGCATCAATTTTTTCTATTTGCAAGTCAATTTCACCGTGAAAGCTTGGATCTTGTTTTTTCTTTAACTCCGTTAACCTCATCTTTTCAGCAAGGTCAGCTAGTTGTTCGTTTGTAACGTTTTCTGGAGCTATGTTTAAAGCTAACTTAACGTTGTTTACATAGTTTTTAGTCTTGATGATATTAGCTATCTCTCCCTCGTAAGCTGCTACAGCATCCGTGTCACCGTCTAGCTTAGCTTTTTCTAGTTTTACATTTAACTCAGAACCCATCATATTTATGGTCTTCATGTACTCACCAGTATCTCCTTTTAACTGATTTATAACATTATTCTGAACTCCTTTAAAATCTGCCTTCGCACCAACAGCTCCCATACCACCAGACAACCACACGGTGTCATGTATCAGTTTAAAGTGATTATTAATATCTGTTGACTCCATAGTATGAGCAAGTCCAAAAGTTGCCTTAGCGACATCCCCAAGCACCATCTCAGCCTCCTCTTCAATAACTTCCTTAACAACGTTTTCACCCCATCTCTTACCAGCAAACATTATACCCTCTCTTGTAGTAAACTGTTTTAGCGTACCAGCAAAACCTTCTTTCATAACTTTATCAATAACACCAGCTTTGAAAAACTCTGCATCTGGCATTATCATTTGAACCATACCTGTTATAGTACCTATAGTACCACCATAAAGAGATGCTTGTAGTGGGTTTAACCCTAAAGCTTTACCCTCCAAAGTATTATCCATAGCCGTTAAGCGGAAACCAGTTTGAGCAGCTCTAATTTTGTTAGCAAAATCTACATCTAAAAGTTTCTTACCAATAGTCTTAGTAAACATACCTGGTTTAAAAGCTTCTTTACCAGAAGATGCGGCTATTGCTAGCATAAAAGGTAGACCCTCGGCTATAGCTTGTGATCCTTTTGAAAAGAAACCTTGTTCACCTTCTTCATAGTCACCAGCCTGTGCTTTACCAAAGTGATCATAGTTGGTATATTTCTCATACATAGCATTTAAACCATCTAAACGGCTATATCTTTCATCACCACCACTTATAGCACCACCTGTTACGCCATCTAAAAGGTTTAAACCCCATAGGCTTGTTCCAGTATAGTATTTAGCGCCAGTATTTACTAAGCCTTGAGCGAGTGTTGAGTATGTATCTATGTCTAAAAAGCCTTTTGTTATCTTATTTTTCTTTCTCCACTCTTCGTATTCTTTTATACTACCGTAGTCACTACTGGTTTTCTTCATCATTCCATCCATCACCGTAAAACCATACTCACCCATTATCTCTTGGCGCTCGGTAGCAGCGGTCTCGTACTCTGACTCAAACCTTTTTAGGTTATTATTAAACTCCTCGCTAGTTAAGTTAAACTTATCACCGTCAGCTTGTAGTATCTCTCCTTCTTTCTGTAGCTCTTCGTATTTCTTGAATGTTGCTCCAGATGATTTAACGAAGTTGTTATAAGTAGCAAGCTCTTTCTCGTAATCCTTTATTTTACCGTTATATATATCAACTTCTTCTTGTGTTGTTGGTTCTGGTAAACCCTGTAGTTCTTCCTGCAAAGCTACTAGCGAATCTTCTTTTAATAGTTTCTCTCCCTCTATTTCTTCTAACTTCTGTATAACTGGGTTCATCTTGCCATTGAAAGCGGTAACTCTACCATCTAGCGCTTCTTGTTCTTTTACTATATCTTTCTTTCTCTTATTAACCAGTACTAGCTCGTCTTGATTTTTTCTATCATTCCTGTCAAGGTGCCTTGATTTTTGCTTAAGAAGCTTAAGTTTGATAGCATCTACGTGAGCTTCTTTTTTCTGTGAGTTCCATAAAGTGTTTTCCATACCTACGTCATCACCATTTGTTCTCATACCAGATAACTCCTGAATTTGTGGTGTCGTTAAACCATCTAGTAGCTTATACCAATCTTCTTCGGGTAACCACTTAAATTTATCGGTTATGTCCTCTACACTTCCGTCATTACTATAACCTTCCTTAACATCCCTCATTAAATTAGCTATAGCAGCCGCATCAATCTCCTTTTGGGTATGCTTTTTATATTCATCTGAACCCCAATCTTGCTTCAGTTTTTTCTTAAAGTCCATCTCCTCACCAGATATTGTAGACACAACAGCATCGATAGGTGTAGCTAAAAGCGATAATGTTAATGCAGCAACACTAGGAGCTTCTTGAGCCTCATTTTCTTGTATACCTTCACTGTCAGTTATACCTTGATATTCTTCTATATCTTTTAAGTTTCCAGCGCCAACACCTGTGTTATATTGATTTCTAACGCGATCTAAACCATCTTTCCACTCTGGAGAACCTTCTTCTATACCTTCGCTTTTCATGAAACTAGCATGTTGGTCTAACTTACCCTTTAGTTCTTCATTGTACTTGTCAGCTTTTTTAGCAGTCTTAACACTAGTCTGATCAAACTCATTGTCTCGCTTGTCGTAAGTATAGTTAGCTAGTTCTGCTGTTTTTTCAATGTGAGCATTAGACATAACCGGTAAAGCAGCTATATCTTTTTCTAAACTTAAAATCTTAGTGTCAGTGCCTTCAGTGGCTGTTGAGTTATTGTAAGTTGGTAAACTCATTGCAACCTCGTCTACTTCAGCATTTGTAAGTGGTTCTTCACCCTCTAGAGAACTGTTCATCTCCCTACCTTTGTCAACCCACTTATGTAGATTAGTCATCATCTTGTCATCACCCGTGTTGCTACCTGGGTTTATTTCATGCTTTCTTCCAAACTCATCTGTAACAACTATAGTATCGTTAGTACCCCATTCGTTTTTAATCTCAAACTTTAGTTTGTCATTTTTGTAAGACTTCTCTAAGTTGGCTATAAAACCAGTTTCTTTATCACCAAAAACACTGACATCGGAAGTGTCATTCAATTGATCGAGAGTTATATGTCCCACTCTCTCTTGCTCTTTCTCGTAACGTTTATCTGCCTCTTCAAGTGTTTCTGTTACTACTGGGGTATTTGTATTAGGCTTAACAGATGTGCTCTCAGCAACTGCTGTTGGTGGTTGGTCCACCAAGCTTTGCTCTTGCTCTTTCTCTTTAGTTTCTTTTTTCTCCACACCTTTAACTTCTTCGATAACCTTCTCCTCTTTTGGTATAACTTTAGGAGCTGGAGTTGGCTTCAAGTAACTAGCTATTCTCTTAGCTTGATCTTGAGCCTCAGCGTCTTTAGCTTTATTTTTTTTATAAGCATCTATAACGGCTGTGATTCTTTCGTGTGACTCACCAGCACTATGCATTTGCTTTATAACTTCTTGGATACTAGCCATATTGTATTTTATTTATTTATCTACTGAGTTAATGTATACCTCAACTGGCGGTAAACTAACAGCATTTGACTCGTAGCCGTCATTATAATTTTTTTCTATACTAAGGGTGAAATAGTTAGCCATCAAACCTCTAGTTGTTTCCTCGTTATATAGTTCATTCTTAGGGTTTGTTAACGCATCAACTATCATATCTGTGTGACCCAACTCTAATAAAGTTTTCTTTTCGTTATCTTGTATTATTCCATCTGGTCCTCCTCCTTTACCATCACCAGTATCAACCTTAGCAACAATATCTTCCTCCATTAATCCAAGAGACTCATAAGTCATACCGGTTATCTCTGGGTTCTTTTTAATAGCATCTATAAATGGCTTGCCATTTTCTAAAACATCATCATGCATCATAGAGTTTAAATTAGCATTTTTAAGCGTGTTATCCATCTTTGCCACGGTTTTAGTCTTATCAAAGTCAGAGGCGTTTTGTGGACCTCCCTTGCTTCTATTAGCACCTGATTCTTTAGCTTTTATAATTTGATCCCTAATACCAACCATGTTAGTGTAATCTTGCTTGTTATCTGTAGCTAGTTTTTCTATGTCTTTTGAAGTCATCCAACCTTGTGGTGTTTCAACTTCAAACACTCTGTTACCATCTACCATCGCAATTCTTTTATTTGAGTTGTTATCCATAAAAGCACTAATAATGCCTTGGTCTTCTGCATTCAAAGAGTTACTCCAATCACTTTTTTCTCCAGGTGGACCTTGCCACTCTGCTATCTGCGTGTTTAAATCTTTTAAAGAAGCAATTTCTGCAGACAAAGTATTTAAGTCTTGCATGCCCTTAGCTTTCTTACCTTTTCTGTTAAAGGCTGCAGCGGTTTTGTAATCACCGTGCATTCCCTCGACTTCTCCTCTTGTAGCATCTAACCAACTAGTACCCAATGCACCACCAGTGTCTAATATTCCTTGAGCTAAATCATCTCCTTTCTTACCAGCCTCTTGTCTATTTTTAGCCATGTCAGCACCCATTTCACTAGTGATCTTCATCAAGTCGTCCATACCTTGAGCCATTCCGTCTTGTTTTTGCCTCCCACCACCAGCGGCAGCATACGCTCCTTGTACTAAGTTTTGATCAGCTTGTTTTAATGGTGAACCTTTCATTGTGATAGCACTAGGATCGACCTCGGTCTCGGTAAGCGGTTTTGACCCAAACATACCAGCTTTATTCATATTACCTAAACCACCTGCAGCAGCTCCAGCAGCTCCAGTTATTCCAGACCACATTTTAGAGTCAGCAGCAGCAACTTTCTCTCCTTGAGCAGCTACATCTGATTGTGACATACCTAAAAGAGTAGAAACTTTGTTTCTCTCCATATCTCTAGACATAACTTCACCTGATGCTTTCTTGTTTTGCAATTGATCAGCAGCCTGTCTTTCAGCCATTTGATTACCTTGCTCTTGCTTACCAATTGATATAGCAGATTTCTGAGCATCCATAGAGCCTTGGTTAGCCATAGTTTGAGCTAAAGCTGCAATACCAGATCCACCAGCAGCTCCTTTCATTTGCTGCATTACATTTGCTTGTGATTGTTGTTGTTGTTCTTTCATGAAGTCAGCCTCACCCTGGTTAACGGTTAGGTTGTCCATCTTATTCTCCATGTTAGCGTAAGGGTTGCTAGTGTCAAGCTTTGAAAAAGCATCTTTTTGTTTTTGCATCTCCGCCTTTGCCTTTTTCTCTGCTGCTTTAGCTGCCTTCTTCTGCTTACCACCAGATATAGCTTTAGCCACACCAGCTCCAATACCAACAACAGCTCCTGCTATTAAAAAACTCATATCTTATTTATTTTTGTTAATGTATTCTTCATATTCTTTAAAGTCTTTAGCTACAATCTCTTTTTCTAAAAATTCTATGTCTTGTGAGTTTGTAGGGTTTTTATGTATATTGACAAATATACTATCTTCGTTAGCGTATATAACTCTCTTGGTTCCTGGAGTTGCTACTACGTAACATGGTGCTACGTAATCTTCTAAACCATCTTCCGTTACAACAGAGATGTTGCCAGTTAAAAGAAACCATACATGTAGATGTTTATGTATAGCTCCAACCACAACCGTATCTGCATTCATGCTCATCTGTCTAACGTATATCCCATCCGCAAAAGTATGTTTCAGTGGAAATAACAATGAGTCTTGATGAGTAACAACACTAATTTCATCTGCATTATCAACTAACATCGATTGAAAATCTAAGATTTTCTTTTGTGAAGATAAATTTATATCTTTATTCATATTTAATTTAATTATAACTAAATAATCACACTTTTTTGCAGTTATTTACTACTTTCGAAGATATCCATGCTTATATTAAACATCTCAGCATAACTATCACTATCATTGGCTATCTTAATCTCTGCGTAATAACCTAGCACACTGCTTAGGTTTGCTTTGTTATCTTTACTGAACAATATAAACGCACCACTAGGAACGGATGCAACTAAGTTGTTGGTTACTGTTATCACCAATCCAGATATAATGGTTATTATACCTATCTCCACTATAGCAGAATGAGCAGCCGTAGTAAAACCACCAGATGTTGCTACTGGTACGTAGTAAGCTGTGTCACCTACCTGGCAAGACACGTTTAATGGATCTGTAAATGTTAGTGTTGTTGGCATATTAAGATACTGTTAAAAAGTTAGGTGTTATTACAAAGTTTGCCGCTGCTGTTCCAGAAGAAAATAAACTCACGGTACCTGTTAGGTGGGCTTTTTTATTGTCCACAGTTGTTACTTCAGCAGAAGATGAAGCGCTGACTGTTTCTAGCATAACAACATTTAAGTTAGAGGTTATGCCCCAACCGTTTGTAATTTCAAAAGTGCTACCGGTTGGTATAATAGCTATAACGTTGTTGGATATGGTTAGATTCGAATAAGTAGAAGAATCACTAATACCTGTTATAGTAGATCCAGAAACCATAACACCACTAAAAGTAAACGTGGTTCCAGCTGCTGGTGGACTAGCCATTGTTTTAGATAAATCTACTAAGTAAGCACCATTTACAACTCTCTTGGCACTAACCAACGTACTAGCTTGTACGGTACCACCACTGACGCTGGTTCCAATACCCACCAAAGCGTAGTCAGATGCACTGAATACCAAGCTGTCGTTATTTGCGGCTAGAGGTATAGTGTTTTGTATCGTTACATTAGTATTATCACTTTCAATTGTCATTCCAGTTGTTAACCCAACTCTATCTGCTTTTGATACTCTAACTACGTTTGCTCCAGACGCTGTAGCAGTTATGCTTACAACGTTTTTATTACCACCAGTAAAATCACTATCGTTTGGCTGTCTGTTTATAGCTATAGTTTTACCCTCACCAGCTGTATATATAACTGATATATTTTTGATTAAATTTATACCGCTAGACCCTAATGTAGTTGAGAAGCCAGTTGTTGCGGTTGGTATTCTAGTTGTATTCGCTAGAGCAGTGTTGGTTATAGTGCTGTTAGTAAAAGCCTGTTGGTTGAAGGTTACAGGTGATTCGGATGTGGGTGCATTAGCACCTAAAGCTAAATTTGTACCAGCCCCAGTTGTAGCCTGTGCATACATGCTAAACGCAGTATTAGCGGTGGTTGCATTAGGAAGTGTAATATCTATTGATTGAGATAACGAGACAGGCAAAGCAACTACATTGACTACGGCTGAGCCACCTTCGCTCCAGCTCCCAGCGCCAGCATAACCTCTAACGCCAGCTGATGGTAGAGTGTAGTATGAAGATCCACTTCTCAATACAAGCCCAACATTACCAGCGGAAGTGCTACTCATATTTAAGATGTTCTGGTTACCACTAACGTTTAAGCTTGTAAAACCCATAGAGTTTAATGTTGACGTGTTGTTAGTAGATGTCGTTATCGGTCTAGCCAACCAGGTCAATTCCACACAATGCATAAAAGTACACCAATCACCCTCGCCGCTAACTGGATCAGGATCTAAACCTAAAACTCCAACTGGAGGCGTGTAAAACACCTCAACAACTGTTTTCTTAATTTTATTAGTATTATTTGTTGATGTGTGGTTTGTGTTAGTTATAACGTAACTGAAGTATGATTGCCAAGGGGAAGCGCTGCTATGAGTGTGGTATTGAGTTTTAACACCCTTACCAGCAGTTTGTGGTATTAGGTACTCTGCATTCCCAGCTGTTATCGTGTATTCAGCCATTTTTGTTGTTTGGCCTTGTAAAACCCCATTCGTAGCCTCGTGTTCATTAGACTTTTGTGCGTGTCCGTTGGGGTCAAATTGATCTATGTTTGTTTCCGTTATACCCGCTATATCGGTTTGAGCTACTGTTACGGTTCTACCATTAGCATTAGCCGTTTGGTTATAGTGAACTTTTACGCAAGCATTTCTATATATATTACCTCCAGAAGAAGTAGATCCACCGTGGTCTATGTCTACAAATAAATTAACAGCTGTTGAAGGAGCTGTAAAAGCACTATAGTATATTCTAGCTCTAACTGTATTACCAGGGTCACCAGCAATACCGACGTTAGTAAATTCAACTTTAGTTATACCAGAATCAGCGTTCCAACCACCAGCAGCAGTGTGAACGTAAACCGTTGCATTACCAGTACCAGTTGTTGAAGCTGTTCCACCGGGCACGGTAAAAGTTGCCGCATCTAAATCTAAGCCTGAGTAAACTAACGCTCCACTTTGGTTAAATGTTATGTTGTGCAATATAGCGTCTTTGTATCCAGCTGGGTAAGCTGTACCACTTGATATCACTTGCGTTAAAGTACCCGTGAAGTTCCAGTCAACACTATCAGCACTAGTATCCCAATTAGTACCACTATTGCTCTGTGTTCCCGGTGAAACTGTTAACTTACTTTGTGTAACAGGTGTTCCAGTTGTGTTACTAGAAGCAACACCTAAACCTTGCACTGAGAATTCTCTTTCATCTAAGTTTGCTAAGTCTGTTGCTATTCCCTTAACTGTACTAAACCACTTGCCTTCTTTTGACTTAAACTCTAGTTGGCCAATCTCCTGAAGGTCAGTAAACATGTTGTCTACATACCAACCGGTTTTTGCTGTTAAGTTGTAGTAGTCTGGATCTGTTAAGTGAGCTGTTATCCTAGATTGAGTTCCCTCATAGTTTATTAAGTTAAAACTTTTAACAGAGCTATGTTGCTCGTTGAATATTAAAGTTACATCAGGATAATATTGTACTCCATAAAAATTATTAGGTGCTACGGCAGCTGGGCTGTATGCAATTGACTCTGAAACATGGTGTTGCCACATTTGCCCATTTTTAAAGGTATAGTACTCATTGTTAAGACTAACACCCATTTCAGGTTCAAATGACTTAAATGCAACCCAACCCTTTACTACCTCACTATATGTTATAGTTGTTTTTGTAGAAAACACTTGTGATGATGTTACTTTTTTACCAATACTTATGTTGTAGTCAGCTTTCTTTTCGTCGTAAGTACCTATGACATCAGCCACATCTACCAACGTATCATTAAAGTAATCCTTCATACCAACGTCTGATAGCACTTTTATTGTAGAGTTACCCTCTAGTTTTAAAACTTTACCTCTCATTGGATCACACCAGTACATAGCGCCAGGAGCAACAGCTAGGGACTCTGGACTTGTAGATATACCATAATCACCAGGTATTGGAGTTGGAGCTCCTAAGACGTTATTAGACGATGTTACATTCGAATTACCATCAGCATTGTAAAGTGCATCTTTGTTTGTTAATATGTTTAATACTTTATCTTCGCAGAAAACCAAAGTGTTTGTGTTCCTAGCATGCATTCTCTGTATCGTTCCATAGCTAGGGTTTATATCTTTCGTTATAGGTTCTGCTTGTATGAATTGGTTAAGATTGTTAACGCCACTAGTTGAATTAAATATTCCAGAGAATATCATACCACTACTTCTTCGCTCTTCCTCATAAGGAGTTGCTAGAGTTGTCGATGCTTTAACTCCATTATCAAGTTGTGGTGCGTTGTAGTCGTCTCTGACTCTATCTGACTCAACACCGTTACCAAACGCCCAGCAATTAGACCAAGCAAGTAACATTGGATTATGCCATGGAGCTCTTTCAGATGAAAATATCGCGCCTGTTGTTTGGTCTATAGCGTTTTCACCTGTTGTTAGTTGAATATTTTTTTGACCAGAAGCAGCGCCACCAACTTTATTTACAAATAATATTAGTTTTGTTTTATCAGGTCTCTCTACGTATATCCAAGCATCATGAGCTAAAGCTATAGCTAGGTTGATATCTAAAGTTATTGTTGTTAGATACGGTTTGCTAGTTACAGAGTTTACAAATTTAACAGTATAAGTAACTCCGCCTCTAACGTATTTAGACCCTATAGGTATTAACAACTCGTTTTGAGTATGATCTGGGTTTAAAGGTATCTTAGCGCTAGCTTCGTAATATATATCTAAACCTACGTCTTCTTTTGGCTCTGTTTCCCATATAGCTGGGTTGGTACTACTAAAAGTTTCCCCACCCCCATCTTCAACGCTTATCATAGGCTCTAAAAACTCTATAGTTATATCGTGGTTGTTGTATTGGTTTACACCTCGTTGGTGTACAAACTTACCATCGTTAACACCGTTAGGGTTAGGATAGGTTGTGTAATGCCTAGGCGGTCGCCACCCGTACGTACTAGAGTTCCAATGATTTGGCTCACCGTATACAGTTCCATCTACTAATTGGTTGGCCGTGTTTAGAATAGCGCCACTATTACTTGTCATTGGCCACCAGTTATGAGGGTCGCCAATATTGTAGGATCCTGAGGTAACTGTACCTCCAACTATCCCTCCATCGTACCTCTCTCCATTTAATATTGGTACTTCTTCAAGGGTAAGAGGATGCACTCTATTCATAGCAACGTGCTGGGTATCATCAAAAATATGACTACTACTACTACCAAACATCTTGTCAACTTCTATCCTGAAGCTATACCTTTGGTTATCATCATCACCACTATCTGCTCCAGATCCACGATGATTCCATTTATAATCGCCACTACCACCTATTAATGGTGCACTAGACGACTCATTGACCGAGTTGCCATTGTAGTATACTAAGTTACCAATATTCAGTGGAGCACTACCGTACCTCATCCTAGAGCCCAGCCTTCCGTGTACGCCTTCTATTCTATATACTATTTGCGCCGGATCTTGCTTGAACCTAAACAAGGTACCAACATTTTTTAAGTAAGTCCAAGGTGTCGTAAACCTACTACCTTGGCTTGATATGCCGTCTTCAGCACTCCAATTAGAGTAGGATATATCCATCAACCCTTTGCAACCAATACTTTCAAGGCCAGTAATAGCGTTGTTCCCGTTCCAATTGTACATACCCCCACTATTTATACCATCGGTAGCAAAGTTTGCAGGTCCTGTAGTTGATCTAGTATCAACGTTGTCAATAAACCACCTATTCTTTGTACTGTACTGATCACCACCATTGTGGTATTCTCTCCATTCAGTCCAAGCACCTTCTTGCAGCCCTTCGTTTCCACCTAAATATCCCATCTGCATGGTATCCTTAACAGAGTAAGACACCTTGGACACAGCTAAGTCCATCAACTCGTTTTGTAGAGTCAAATCTTTTAGTATTTTAACAAAGAACCTACCGTCAAACTCAGGCTTGTCTTCAAATTTGTTTTGAACCACTTCCAGCTTCATAGCTAAAGTAGGGCTTAATATCGAGATAGCACCTAACTCCTCACCCAAAGGCTTACTTAAGGTTAATTTCAAGAAAGTTCCTTGTGAAGCTATACCAGCTACATCGTACATTTCTGACAGATATGTCTCTGAGCCACTTACACCCCCTATTCGTATTTGTAAGTTATCTAAAACCTGTGGTGACCTAGTTTGGAGGAAGGCGTTATCAAAGTGTGTCTTTCTAACTCTGACGTACTTTCTACCGGGCTCTGGTAATCCAGAAGTTGCAAATTCAACAGTTTCAAAACCAAAACTCTTTCTCAGCTTCTTTATAAAAAGAGGAGCATCGTTCTCTATAGCCACAACTCGGTACCTTGCTTTCTCGACAACAGGTAGGTTTGTATCATGAGCTTTTTTAAGGTATAAATAAGTGTCTGCTTGTACTTTATTTCTTTCAGCAGATGGAAATGATAGCCAAACGTTACCATCTTCAGCATCGTAAAAACGATCCATAGCTAAGTTGTAGTACTCATTAGATGTTTCCTTAACATAGTAAGAAACGAACTCAGCCCAAGGTGGTCTAAGCACAGACTCTATTATCTTTGCGTTTAAGTAATTTTGATTGACACAATCCTTTTTGTCGATTGTCACGGAACCACCCTCTCTAGGTACCATGACCGGAGTTTCTCTTCCGTACTTGTCAGACCAAACAACACCAATTTGGTATGTTCTAAGGGACTTAACAGACCTGTTAGGCATTTCTTCGTCCTCTATTTGCGAATCTGGTATAGGGTAAGAGTTGTGCTTACAGTTCATTATTAGTGAAGCATCGATGTTATAATTCTGAACATAGTTACCAAAAACCAACCTATTGGCTGTCATGACTTGAGTTTTAGCTAACCTAGGTACGTTGTCCCAAGGTCTTAATAATTGGTTAGAAGGCACTACAGCGTGGATTAACTCTGATTTTATTTCAAATCCTCCTCTCGCATAGGCATCAAGACTCCCGTCTGGCCATATAGGATGACCGTCTAGAGGTTTTAATGTTTTAACCGTGTAAACAGTAGACTTATTTGTTTCTTTATAGAGAAGGTCAACTTCTATGACATCTTCTGGAAGTGCACCCCACTCTGGGAAGTAATTTTCTAACTTCAAATACCTCAACCTATTTGACATGGCTAGGTTAAAACCTTTTTTTGGTAGGTAATCGAAGTCACCAGGAAGAAAAGCTATTTCAGACCAAGGCGCAAAAGTTGAGTATTCGCCATCCTGGTATCTCCATCTATAAGAAAACCTAGGAAACTTAAACTCAAACATTGGTTTTTGCAATTCAACTCTACCTGACCATGCTACGTCTTCACGTGCTATTGACCCATCAATAGAGTTGATTATCAAGTTAAAAGTACCTGTAGTAATAGTATTTGGTGGACCACTAGCGCCAACTTGTAGCGGTAGCGGACTAGCAACAGTTGCTCTCACTAGCGCTTCGTCAGAAGGAAAGCTCTGTGCTGATACTGTTTGGTCGTTAGTAAGCATGAGTACATCACCAACCCTAAGATCTATATCGGTGACAAAGTCCACCGTGATAGCATCTCCAACTACTAGCACTTCAGGCGTAGACTGTGAATCATAAAAATTCATTGCTGTAGTGACACCAAAGACAGCGTTCTCCTCACCAGCGTCGTTAACCCTATCACTTTTCGTTGAGAACATTTTCAGCGATAGCGCGTTTGTTGGTGATTTTTTAATCACCGTTATATGGTCTTCTTTAACGTATACCGGTTGATCTTTTACTCTGTTTAAAGCAACAACTAATTGTGTAGATGTAGATTCTGCTCTCTTAACTAATCTCGTGTGAAACAGTCCAGTGTTTAGAGCATCACTAAAAGTAGCGTTAGTCATAACACCAGCAGGCATTGTATTGTGATAAAACAATTTATTTCTACCAATAAGCGGACCACCAACTCCACCTGTACCTCTCTTGCTTCTTTCTAAGTGTATTTTTTTAGGCTCGTTCTGATTATCAGTCCAAAACATCATGTCATTAAGAATGTCGATGCTATGAATAATGTTGTGTGGGTTGAATTTTAAAACTCTTGGAGCAGATACTGTGAGAATATCTCCAACAGAACTAGGTATAGCATTAGCGTTATCATGGTGAATCCACCAAACAGATGCGTAGTATCTTATTTTAGTAACTTTCACGTCCCAAGTGCTAGATATACCAATTGTGTTTCCAGAGTCTGTAAAACTACCACTCAAATTCATACCGACTCTTATGCCGTGTGCCCAGCTTTGATCACCACCTTTTATTTTAAAAACTTTAGTACCATCAGCACAGGCTGTTGTAACAGAGTGTTTTGCTGTATGTATGTCTACAAACACAAAGTCAGTTGTTTTCTTTTTAGTATTGTATTCTACTATGTAATCTTTCTGAGGAGTTCCAACTGGAACCGCAGCTACATCACTACCACTGTATACCATGAAATATACTTTGTCTTTTTCAGGCAAAGCTTTAACCCCGACGACTTTAGATATAGTTGGGTCGATAAAAGTATATACAGTGTCTTCTGTAACGTTTGTATTACCTAGCAATGTCTGTAAAGAACCAACGTCGGATCCGTCAGATGTAGATATCTGAATATTATTGGCGTCACGATACTGACCAGCGGGTAAAACCCTCTCATCCATATCTTTGTTCATCTTTCCTCCAGAGAAATTTCTTTTTAATTCTGCCATGTTCTATTTTAGTGTTTAATCCATTTAGATTTACCTCTCATTATCTGAGTAATCTCTTCTAACTTAATTTCTGATAACCTTATCTTTGCTTTTCTAGTCTCAGCAAATCTTTCCTTCTTTAATAAAGCAACCATATTGGGGTTTGCTTGTGCTTTTGATTGCATACAGCCATATAATACGTGTTTAATCAAAGCTTCTTGAGCAAATTTATGTACTATAAAGTCTTTTTCTACATGTATTTCATTTTGCCAAGGGTCAGATGCTGTAGCCCCAACGTTTTCAACGCCGTCATTTAGATAAGCCACACCATCGCTGATGTACTTAAAGGTCACAGTTTTTCCTGCACAATTACTACTAAAGTGAATTCTTCCTTTGTGATAGTCTATATAAAATGACCCATTAACATTCATTGACTTTGGATCAGCCCCAAAAACAGCACCGTTAAAAGCTTGTATAACATCGTTGTCATCAACATTAACCCCATTCTGTGTTGAGTTAGGGTTGTTTTGAGCATAATCAAACCAAGTGTTAGAATCACTTGCGTGCGTAGTGTTATTGTTACTATCGAACTGTAAGAAGTAATTACTATCTTGATTATAAGGCTTCGGGTTACTTGTTAGCAATGCTGGGTATAAAATATGCTCAATACCATAAGTATCTTTCCATGAAACCTTAGTGTACCCAACGTAGTCGTGTGGCAATGCCATCACTAGTGAAGGTGGTATTTCAATCTCAACACTTCTAGTAGACCTAAATGTATCAAAGCTTAATTCTTGCAAAGCTCTATTAGCATGGTACTTTATATTCCTAAGTCTAATGCCATCTAACATCATCCCAGTACCACCATAATTAGCGAGTATGTCGTTTACAACATCACCAACTTTTATGAATTGGTAATTACCGTACTGCCTATCGTCACCTGATAGTTGAGTACCATCCTTACCTTCATAGTATTGCTCGTGTGTTAATGTTATTAGATTATCTGCCATTTCTTATTATTTTGTTTGGTTTATATTTTGTGCTTCTTCATTTGAAGCTAGAGTAACTAGACCTGGTTTGTTTATAGTTATACCAGCAAGTTCTAATATTTTTATTACTATGTTAGTTTCTTCCGACCTATGTAGGTTAAAATCAACAGATGTACTAACATTGTAAAGTGCTTTTTCACCAGTAACAACATATCCCCATTTAACTTCTCTAGGTACTTCTGCTACAACTTCTATTTTTAAACCGCTAGTTAAAGGTGTTTGACCTGTATCTTCTTTGTATAAAGAAAAACTTCCATCTGTATTCTCCGTATAATAGTATTCAGCCGCATCATTAGAACTCCATCTTGAGGCATTTCTAGCTACATATAATTCTTTTAACTCTGGTAAAGCGTAGTACTCCATGAGTTTCAATGGTATACCAGAACCACCCGTTCCCGAGTAATACATTCTACCAGTTCTATAAATTGTTGAGGATAAAGCGGGCATTGAAAATGACCCGTTTGCAGCACTGTATGTCAGAGCGACATCAGTACCTTTGTATATACTTATTTTTTCTCTAAGTATATTTACTACGTCACCAAAATCAGGTTCTAACGGGTTGTTAGCTCCTGGTGACTGTTGCTTATCGACTCTCTTACTGACCTGCGTCATTGTCGCTAGATCATAGAAGTAAGCGTCGAATATATCTAACTGAGCTTGGTTAGCCAGTAGATTAAATTCTTGTGGTGTAATGTAGCCTCTTTGTTCTTTATTAGCCAGAGCCAGTACTCTTTGATATACTGTATCTATACTTATTGTCGTTTGTCCTGCTACTATTAATGCCATATATATATTTATTTTGTAGTTTACGATCGCCCCGAAGAGCGACCGCGTCTACAAGGTTTTTACTTCATTTGTTTTTCAATAGAAATCAATGCTTCCATACCTTCGTCAGTTTTAAACCAAGCGGCTAAAGCTGAGTACGGATGCTCCTCAAAAGGAACATTCAATAATCTTCTACCATTAGAAGCGTAGTTTACTGTTCTTTGATCAGAAGATATAGCTAGTATACCCATCTCAACAGCTTTTATACCAACATTTCTAAGGTGTATATTCTCATCATTCATCAACTCTAAGAACAATCCTGGTTTAGACTTTGCAAATATAAGCAAATCTCTTTTGAGCTCCTTAGAACTCATGCTAGATACTTTAGATCCATTCTCAACTCTCATTACAGCTTCTGCCATATTGATGTCCATGTTTCTAGCTGCTATCATCGCATCTAATTGCCAGTTAATAATTTCTAAATCATCAGCAGCCTCAACTTGTGGTTTTACTTCATCCCAAGTTTTTCCAGCTTGCGGGTGATATATTGACATGATTTTTTGTAAGATAACCTTATTCTTTGGCACGTGTAAAACACCTGCTCTAAAAATAACTCTACCTGGTCGTACAACTCCTTTGAATTCATCTACAAAAACTGTATTTTGATTTTCAGCGTATTGTACTTCTCTTTCATAACCAGCTACCTCATCAAACCATCTCAAGTTTTTAACTCCAATCATGAAGCTTAAAGGTCTTCTCTCACTTACTAAAACGTAGGTTCTGTCTTTGATCTCCCAATCGTTAATAATTCTTTTTTTTGGTTCTGTTCTCACATTAACCGGTGGTGCCTCCGTAACTGGAGTTTTTACCACTACTGTTTCTACATGCTCATCTCCAGGATCTCCTGCATAAGCTTTTGCTTGTTTTTTTGCCATAATATAATATAATATAAGTTAATAAAAAAAGGGGAAGGAGTTTTCCTCCCCCTCTTAAAGTTATAGGTTGCTATCGACTATGCGTTAGTACCTTTTAGTAAAAAGAAGTTATTAGCTCCTTGTACAACTAGACATCTTTCAGATAAGAAGTGCATTTCCATCGCATCTAAATCAGAAGTAGTAGCGCCAACTGAACCAGTAGTCCAAGTTTTGTACTTTCTACTTTCCATTTGAGAAGCTCTGTATCTTACGTGTAAGAATGGTCTCTTAAGGTTTTTCCCTAAGTTTTGATCGTATACTGAAGAAACTCCAGCAGGAATCATAACTCCGTGAATTGCATTAACAGCATCAGTACCATTAATCAAACCTCTTGTAGAAGAATCATTAAGGTATTTGAAGTCAGACTTGTAAAAGTCATAAGAACCTCTTCTGAAACCAGTAAATCCTAAGTTAAGTGCCATGTCCTCTTCGTTGTTAAACACACCGTAAGAAGTACCACCTTGAGCACCATCAGATAAACCAGCTAACATGTCATCTACTTGTAAAGACGCTCCTCTATCTAAGAACATCATGTTCTCTTCAATAGCACCATTTTTATCTAGTTCAGCTAACATTAAGTCGAACTCAGCAAGTAAAGCACCAGTTCCATCAAAAGCATTAGTTATGTTACCTCTAGTTTCTAGAGCTTCCCATAAACCTTCAGTACCTTGAACTTTACCACCACCAGCAGCACTTGGCATAACGATACCTGCAGCAACTGTTTTCTCTGACTCCATCATTGACATCTCTAAGTAATCTGAGAAACGAGCTTTAGTATCACCAGAAGCTTTTAAGTACCACATGTAACCATTCTGTCCTTCTTCACCAGAAACCTCAACCCATCCAATAGCAGATGCATCAGATCCTGATACTTCATACTTATCTTTCAAGATAATTGGTCTGTTAGTTCTAGACGTGAATTGTGGTTTGTTAGCTCCAGTTCTACCTATAGAACCTTTAGCAAAGTTTGATCCAAATACTAGAATCGAAACATTACCAGCAGCTAAATTTCCTGAAGCTATATTTGCGTCGTCAAAACGTAATATAGTACAAACTCCAGAAGCAGCTACAGCAGTAACGTAACATCTAGTAGTAGAATCAGCATCAGATACTAAGATCATGTCACCAGCACGAACACCGTGATTAGCTCCAGTCATTGCTTTTCCATCAGCATCAGTTGATGCAGTAAAAGTAAGTGTTCCTACTTTTGAAGCTGCAGTTAAAGCAACAGTCTTGTAAGATAAATGTAATCTACCTTGCTCTGACCAAATCACTTGATCAGCAGACATAGACTCTTCAGCTCCTACTTGTGAAAGAAATCCTGAGATAGTTCTGTTTCCAAAAACCTCAGCTTCTTTTTCCATAAGATCTGGTAAATATTGTTGCGCCCAGTTAGCACTATTTGCTCCCGCGTTAGCGAAGTCAATATAGTTCTCCTGCAACGCCTGTTTAGTTGGTGCTGGTGTTATTCCAGCAGCCGGTACAGATGTAATTGCCATATAAAAATATGTTTTAAATTATAGAAAGTAATCTATTTACTTTCTTTTTCTTACTCTTAGCTTCATATCGTTACCACTTTCTCCTAGAACTTTAAACTTCATACCTCCTTCACCTTCATAAACTTTATGAGACTCTCTAGATGTGTTGATATTCTTTGATTCAGCAACTGATGTCTTTATAGCATCAGATTTGCCTTGTTCGTAAAAATGCTTAGCTATTGCGTCAGGGTTCATAGCGGTGAACAATCCTTTGTGATAACCAGCAGCATCTTCCATAACAGAATCTTTGTCTAGGAACTTCCCAACAAAATTGTTTATGTCTAACTGTGTAGTTTTCACCTTCTCAATGTCCTGAACATTGTAGCTCATCTCCTTGTCACCGACTTTAAACTTAAAACCATCAAAATCTTTATTAAAGACTTTTTCAGTTTTGTTTAAAAACTTAGACTGTTGATTCTCTACCATCTTCGTGTTCTCTTCTTCCTGAACGTTATACTTATTTGCGAAATCAATAGCATCTCTTTGCTCGGTTGTGAGCTTCGAACCTGCTTTGATCTCTTCGTAATATTTAGATTTTGACTCTTCTAAGTGAGTTCTAGCCTCAGCAACTTGCTCTTTTAAGGCTAACTTTTTTCTTTTAACATCTCTTTCTTCATCGACATCTTCGTCGTAAGAGAATTGATCTTCCATAAGGAAGTTAATTTCTTCTGCATCTAAATGCGGTTTTGTTTTCTTGTAGTAATCTTGCATTACATCGGCATCATCCATTTCTTTGATGTCTGTGTTTAGCTTTACGTAATCGTTAAAGTCTCCACCAGTTTCCTCCATGAAGTCCATTAGTTTTTGAACATTCTCTGGTATATCTACTATGTCACTTGGTTGTTCTTCAACAACCTCATCCTCAACAAACTCTTCTACTACTTCTTCTACTGTTTGTTCTTCAGCAACTGGTTCTTCTACGGTTTCCTCTACTACTTCTTCAACCGGTTCTTCTGCTGGTATCTTTGACATATCGATTTTAATGTCACCATCTTCATTGTATGATATTGGTGATTCTTGCTCTGTAGTTTCTTCTACAGGATCTTGTGTAACTTCTTCAGCTACTTCTTTGTTTTCTTCCATGATAAAATAATATTAAATAATTAGTTACTTGATAATCCAGAAACTCCCATTCCATTTCCTAATGAGTCGTTACCAGATGATTCAAAGTTTTTGGGCTCTTTTACATCTTTCTTCTGTGCTATTAAATTGCTTTGTTCAGACGCTTTTATTTTCTCTCTATCGTCTTTACGATCGTCCTTTTGAGATTCTTTTCCTTTAGCAGCCTCGTTGTCTAGGTTTCTAAGCTTCATGTTTATTTCAAACTCATGATCCATTAACTTTATTTTCATCTCAGCTTCTGCGTTCATATACTGAATCTTCATTCCGTTTCTTTTTTCCTCCATTTGCATATCACCCTCCATTTTAGCTTGGTTTTTCTGAGTCTCTGCTTGCGCTGCTGCTTGTGCTGTTTGTTGTTGTGATTCTCCTTGAGCTTTAATATTTTGTTGTTGCATTGCTTGTTCTCTCTCAAGCTTCTTTTTCTTCTTATACTTAAGTAGTTGGTTTGCCATTTTAAGGTTCTTAACCTGACGAACATCTATTGCGTCATCAACATCTAAAGCTTTTTGCTGTATAGCCATTTGTATGTTTTGCTCTAGCATAGCTTTCTCCTCTTCATCTGGAGCTAAGTCAATAAATATACCAAATTCATAAAGATGTAACTCTGACATCTCTTTTAGTGTAGCTACGTTGTGAGCACCGATTTGCTGTATAAAAGCTTCTTTTGTCGGTGAGTATTCTATTATATCAGATATTCTTAATGATAGTTGCTCTGCAACTTCTACTGTTAAGAACAAACCAGCATCTAATATATGTCTAGTTGCAACATTTGAGTTTGCTGCAGCTAGTTTTTGTATACCTACAAGTGATCTAGAATCTGGTGTAGAAGCGTCTCTAGCTTCGTTAAGACCAGTTACATCTCTAATCATCTGTAGATAGTAGTTATAGTTACCTATAAGTGCTTGTAATTTATTACCTACTCCAGCTCCATTTGAAATTTCTTGAATAGGAATTTTAGCGGCATTTTGATCACCTTCTCCAGTGTAACTTCTACCAACAACAGAACCTGTTTGAAAGAACATGTTTAAAGCTTCTTGAGCATTGTAATTTGTTCCGTTACCTAAATCAACTTCAGCTAATCCATCTACATCTAAAAACACACCGTCAGGTACCATTCTGGACAATACTTGCTGTATCTTCAAGTGTGTAAGCTGTATCATATCAGCAAAAGAAGTAACTCTACTAACTAGCGACTCTATTTTACCATTATACATCTTAGGTGCAACTATAGAGTAATTCATCTTGACCTTAGTCATATCACTCTTCTCTCTCATCATGTTCTCAGCTTTCTGCCACTTTATCAAATGCTTAGTACCTAATACTATAGCTCCTTCAAATAAACACTCTGTAGTTTTTTCTAATCTTTTGTAATCAGCAGCATCGGTTGGTGGTAAGAAAGTATCATCTCTCTTTATAGATCTTTCAGATCCAGAGTTTGTCGCCTTAACTTTATAAACATCATTCATGTATGTCTTATAGTTAAAGTACATAACAGCTACTTTGTTCTTATCGTTACCTCCATTAAAACCAGGTACAGCATACATACTAGCGTACTTACCTGTTATTTCTTTTAAAGCGTATTGATCAAGGTGTGGAAACTCTTTAGCTAACTCGTTAATTGGTATATACTTAACCTCACCAACGTAGTATATATCTTCAAAGTAAGGAGAATCTGTATACGAATAAACTAAGTTTGCTGGGTCAACGTACTCTACTTTTGCTCCTTCAGACCAATTGAAACTTGTTTTTGTAGCACCTATACCTAATACGGTTAGATCTTCTAATACTCTTCTTCTTATTAAATCATACTTGCAACCATCGAGCAATGTGTTTATAGCGGTTTCATTTGCAACCTCAACAGCTTGCTTGTAAGTTAATTGCATGTGTAACTCTAACTCTTCTTTATTTTCTGGTAACTCAGAAGGATCATTCTCATACATGTCTACATTTAAGTTTTGCTTAGCTGTATCATTAAACTCCTTTGTTTGCATGTCAGCTATCATACTATCCATGTACTTTGTTCTTTTAGAAACTCCGTACTGATCTTGTGAGTATGATTTTATGTCATAACCTCTACCAGCCATACCATTAACAACTATATCCACAAACTTAGGTATAATCGGAACTGGCGTCCAGTCTAAATTAAGATAAGATAAATCACCATTTATAGATAACTCATCTTTATATTTTTGTATTGATTGTTCTCCCCTAGCATATAATCTAAGGTTGTGAAACTTCCTTGCTGAGTTAGAGCTTCTACTTTGAGCAGGACCATCGAACCATTCCAGCTCTATAGCTTTAGCTACCTTCAATCCATACTCCTTAGAGCTCTTTTCAGAATCACTAACTACTTGGGAAGGAAAATTTTTATGTACAGACTCTGCCATATTATCGTTTAATTATTGTTGAATTTGATCCTTTATTGTTATACCTTGAGATACTTATATTTACTTCTTTCTTTTCTACCTTAGCGTTTGGAGCATATAGATGTCTGTTACAAGCCATTATAGCTAAACCAGAACTTATTGTTGCATCGAACTTTGTTCGTCTATTAATATCAAACTTGCTCCAATCGTTTAAAGTATCCATGAAATACATATCACCATAGTTACCCTCAGTTACTTCTCCTACTTTTTCCTGTATATACATCTCAATTGCAGCAGCGTGTGCTTGCTTAATATCTTCACTTGAATTAGGTATTCCACCTATTTCTTTTTCTGTTACAGATAACTTGTTCCAAGTTTTGTCTGGTCTATTCATACTGAAACCTCTGTAACCTCTTCTTCTAAAGTAATACAATAACCTAGGTTTGTTATTCTCACATAATAATGGCATACCATAAAAAACACAAGCCATTAAAACATCTTCAAAAAACATATCAGCTGTTTGTGGTCTAGCTATGTACTCTAGGAAAAACTGACTTGGTGGTGCATCTTCCATACTAAACTTAGTTAAACCGTGTAAAGCTCCTTTAGAACCTACTCCATCTACTGTTCCTGATATATCGTAACTATCACAACCAAAAGCTCCCATGTGTTCGTTACCAGGATATCTTATTCCTTGTTTGATTATCTGCCTATTTTGCAGTTCCATCTTTGGAACCCAACTAACATTAAATCTACCTTGTGGGTTAGGGTAAAATATAACTTGACTATCTTTAACTCCATTGACCCACTGAAAACTACCTCTTGTTAAACCTATAGTGTTACCTAGACTTTCGTTATAATCTATTTGTTGATAAAGTTTTACTAAGTTGAATATACTATTTTTTGATTCATCTCTAAACGCATGCTCTGTTGTTCTTGGAAACTGACGGTAGAATTCGTTCAAAGCATCTTGATCATCTTTTAAACCATCAACTTCATTCTGCCAATTATCAATAACACCTACATCTATTAACTCTCCTTGGGGATCGAGGATGTCCCTATCAGGTGTGTCAAATACAGGAATTCCGTACTCGTCAATAAATCCTTCATAGTTCCATTCCATTGGGATAAACAGAGAATAGAGACCAGACTTAGTTTGGCCATTTCTATTTCTTTCTGTGACATCTGAGGAGTTGTATAATTTTTTAAAATTGTTCCCACCTTTATCTAATGCGTTTGAGGTTGATCCCATCATACATTTACCTATAATCCTACTTCCTAATCGTAAACATGTTTTTGTAACCCTCCAGTTATTTAAAATATTATCAGGTCTTTCCCATTTACCACTTTCATCATGTACTAGTAAAGCTAGTTTTTCACCATCATAACTGTTATCACCAGTGTTCTTCCAATCTATAGTTGTATCTAGTCCAGCTAAATCCTCTAGCTTTTCACCAGAAGTTATTTTCTTTCTTGTAAACCTACTAGCAGGTACTCTAAATGCTAGTTCTGTTTTTGGTCGATCCATACCATCTTGAATCGGTTTAAAGAAGAAAGGGTAATTTACACTAATAGGAACCACTTTGTCTGTAAACATTTTCTTTGCATCCGCACCCGACTTAGATAGTATACCATATCTACTATCACTCTTTGCTGTTGCTAAGTTAACTGTTTCTGCTGAAGACATAAAAGAAAATCCAGATCTTCTATTTTTAAGGTAACACATACCGTAGCATCTCTTATCAGCCTTACAAGCTTCCCAAAATATAAAGAACAATCTATTTGCTTCTCTAAAGTCTGGTGCTCCAACATCAATCTTACTCCATTGCAAGTACATGTAGTGTGTCCCAACTAAGTACGTAGGTTTCCCATCATTAATAAACCAAAACCCCTCGTCTCTTCTTTTAAACTCTTCGTCTATATAATCGTGCCACTGATCCTTCTGGTCATCCGGATAACTTCTCCAATCAAATATATTCTTTAATCGTGAAAGCTGCTTAGGATACTCCTGTTTGACCCACTTGTTGTCCTCGTGCTTGTATATATCCTTAGGTTGCTTAGGTAGAGCTATAACCAAGTTTTGTATCTCTACTATATCACCTATCTCACCAGTTTTAGATATTACAATAATATCGTGTTCTTTGTTGTAGCCATAATCCCACTTCTTACCGCGATTCATCCTAGTAATAGTGTTCTGTTTTATTGGTGTTACTACCTTACATAATTCTTGATCATACATTATTTAGATCTGCTTTCAGCGAAACCCTTAAATGCTTTGGTATCGTTTTCATCAGGCATCTTGCCCTCAAGTAAGTTCTCCTCTTCTTGTATCCTGTTCAATATTTCAAAGGCATCGAATATAGCTAGTTTCTTTGATGCTGCGGCATTTTTTAACTTGTCAGCCGTTAAGTCATCTTCAGAGTCAGTGACAATAGCTTCTTTAGCTACCTTGATTAACTCTTCTACTGCTTTATGCCCAGCTTGGATTATACTCCTCTTCGTCTCCTTGATATTCATACTTAAGTGTTATTAAATTAGATTTGACTCTGTATAGTCTTTCACCATCGACTATAAATTCATATTGACCTACTGGTTTGAATCTAACTAAACTGTTTTTTTCAACAATCCCGTCAGTATGCTTTACAACTCCCATTAACTTCTCCGTATTAGTATTAAGCATACCTGTTTCTTTTAGCGGTTTTATAAAGCAAAAACCTTCCATTGCTTTCCACTCATCATTTCTTTTGTATGCGAAGATTTGATCTTCGTAAACGATGTAGTTATCTTCATCTATAAAGCTAGAACTATTCTTCTCTTCTTTCTTTATATTATACCACCTTCTAAATACATTGTGGTGTACTATCACAGTATCTCCTTTTCTTATATCTGTTTCAAAAGCAAGAGGCGTAGCTTTTACAATACCTTCTCTATTTAAGAATTCAAAGTTAGATATCTCAGCATTCAATATCAATTCCTTATCACCTATTTTTTTTATGTTATTGTACCTCTCTCCTTTTGGTTCTATTAAAAAACCATTAAGACCTCTCATTATTTATACTCGAGGTTGTATTCTACAGATATAGCCATGTTCTTATTAAAATCTTTCCAAGGTATAACCTCGTTATTTTTCTTAATAAATACAGAGTACTTTTTATCCTCTTCTACTATATCACATATAGTATGACCACCATACACTTCTTGCCCCACGGCATAGTGCATAGCGTCATTCTTATAGTTTGTGCCTATTGATATTTTACGAATCAGCTTCTGCACTCTTAGCTTCTTTAATTGCTCCGTTAGTGATATCAATATCTATGTTACCGTAAACTTCTTTTAACGCAACCTGCATAACCTGCATTTTCTCTTGCAATTCTCTCACTGTGTGATTGAATCCATGTTTTCTAGTCTCTAAGATACCTATCTCCCTGTAGTGCTGATCAAGCGATCCTACTAACGCTTGCAATTCAGTTAATTCTTCCTTCGTTATAAACTCTGCTTTTGGTGCTAAGTCTACTATTTTTGCTTTCTTGTTCTTTGCCATAATTAAATTTAATTAAAATTGTAGTACCCAAAATAGGTACTATATATACTATCACTTGTTTTTACCTTGTTTTTACTTTATCTAAGGGATAACGCCACTCCTTTACTGAAACCTCTTGGGCCAGTAACATTAATTGTTAGCGTATAAGCACCTCTGCTCTCGGTTACAGCTAGTGTTGCCGCGTATCCTTCTGTTATTGCTAGTGATCCAGCTGCTCCAGCGCTTCCAGTTGCTCCTCTTGCCCCAGCACTTCCGGTAGCTCCTCTCGCTCCGGCAGATCCATTATTTCCGTTTGAACCATTACTTCCAGCTGACCCAGTATCTCCAGTATCTCCTTTTGAACCGTTTGACCCGTTGCTACCAGCGTTTCCAGTTGGCCCTCGAGCTCCAGTTGCTCCTCTATCTCCATCACTTCCATCAGTTCCAGATCCTCTATTTGTATTAGCTGTTATAGCTGCTTTTAAAGCATCCATACCCATATCGTTATCATTATGCTGCAAATCATCAACAGATGCTCTAAGTGATTGTATAGCGCTTATTATAGGGTCGTCAGATAAGTCAGTATCATCTAATACGTTTTTACCAGCTGTTTTACCTGATTCAGCCATTTTGGCTGCCATTGTTTTTACTGTTCTTCTTGCCATATTATACTGTTGTTCCGGTTAGTGTAAAATTAATTCTTGGTTTTTGACCATTACCTCCACTTGTTTTACCAAATCCTACTATTATCAAATCACCTGCTGATACAGCTGTTGATCCTGTTGCATCAAGAGTAGTCATTCTACCATTCACGGTTGAGACAGATGCTGTTGCTATTTGCGTTAAAGCTAGGTTACTTGTGTTAACACCTGTTGCTCTAGCCATTTTATACACCCTAACTTGCATGGTTCCGTCAGCTGCATTCATTCTAACTTGACTCATTATCGAAACTTGAGAAAGGTTAACCGGGCATATTATACCGTTATGCTGATCGTTTTGATTTATAACAGGTGCATCGACATCTACTAAGTTTGTTGCAGTATCTCTTGAATCATTCCAACCGTAGTTATTACTACCGATGTATACTTTATCAGTTCCATCAGAAGCAAACTGAGCAGCTGTTTTATTTATATAACCTGAGTGAGAAGCTATACCTATCACCTGCCCTTTTATTGGAGAGCTAAAAGTTTTAGATCCAGCTATTGTTTGTGATCCTGTTGTTATACCAACTTTACTTGTGTTGGTTGATATATTGCTTATCTCACCACTAGTTATAGTTCTTTCGGATGTTGTTGCTGAGTTACCGTTAACACTACCAACTATTGTGCTAGAAAATGTTTTTACTCCACCAATTGTTTTGTTACCAAGTATTGGAACAGCAATACCGTCAATTGCACCTTTGACACCTCTAGATGTCGTAGCTTTACCTGAATCAGTTCCTTCTATTACTTCATCATTAGTTGCTAGTTCAACTACTCCCTTTGTACCTTCAGCAGCATCTTCTTCATCATTATTTTGAGTGTTAGCCCAAGGCACGTTTACGTACATCTTTCCAGAAGATAATTCTACTGGATAATTCTTACCAGACTCAGTATAACCTATTTTAACTAAACCTAATGTAGAGCTCGTTGCTGTACTGTATGTAGTGTTTGTGTTAGTTGTATAAGAAGGTGTTGCCCAGACAGCCGTTCCACTTGATGTGTATTTTAAAAACTGACCACTTGCTCCACCTGTTGGTACATGCTTGTTACCAGCGCTTGTTGGGTGGGTATAAACAGTGTTTGTGTCAGGTAATGTAACCGATCCGCCGTTTGTTAATGACAACGTTTGACCTGATATACTTAAGTCTTGTGTATCAGTATTTGCAATTACAGCTCCATCAACATAGGCTTTACTTGCGGCATCTGTACTAGCGTCCACAGTGTCAATACCGGTTATTCTACCAGTACCAGTTATAGCAACTGTGCCTGTAAATGTTTTAGCTCCAGTAAATGTTTGAGTGCCATCAAGCATTGCAACAGTCCTTATAGTGCCCCAAGTAGAAGCAGATCCTGTTCTAAAGTATAACTCATTGTCACCGGCTGAAGAATCAGCTTCTGCGATAAGTTGCCATGCAGCATAGTTACCCGACCAGCCTTTCATTGTTATACCACTGTACCAAGAACCTAATCCTCCAAAATCATCAGTAAAGCTAAATGAAGCACTAGTGGTTGGAAAGTTAGCTGGAGTAACATCACCAGAACTTCTAGTATCTTTAATTTTAATATCTCCTATTATAGGGCTATTAAATGTATTGTTTCCGCTAAACGTTTGGTTGGCATTAGTGTAAGCGCCATTAGTTACTGTCCCAGCATTACCTGACACTGTTGTTTGAACAACATTCTCAATATAGTTACTTGCATGAATAGTACCTGCGCCAGAAGCTGTCCAATCTATTATAGCGTTACCAGTTGGTATACCGGTGCTATTAAACGCATTGCTACCAAGCGTTCTTTTACTAAGAACACCAGAACTGTTTATCACCACAGCATTTGTTTCTGTTGTAGCGGCTAAACCCGAAAAAGTAACAGTAGCAGGAGCTGTTAAATCAGCCCCCGCACCTGTCAATACAATGTCGTTTAAAAACTTCATCTATTAAATTTTATTTATTATTATCTATGCGTATGCAACACTTGTTCCAGCTATAGGAGTTCTAACAGCAGTTATAACAACTCTCACATTTGAAGTTGGTTGTGCAGAGAACTCAAGCTTAACAACTGTTGTAGACATAACTGTAACATTAGCGTATATCTCTTCCAAAGTACCACCTTCACCAGCTATTAAGTAAGTTCTAACTACAACATCTTTAGTAGCTAGAGCATGCGTTACATTAGCTCGCTTGTTTGTAGCCGATCCAATTGAAGATGCTGACAGAGTCATCACTGTACCCGTAGACAAACCTGAACCACTTATTTGTATTCCTTGATTTGCAGCAACTGTTGTAATACCATTTACACCGGTAACCGCTAGAGCTGTTGCCGAGGCATTTGCTGTAGCTGTACCAGAGTTACCAGTAACAGTGCTGAATAAGTTTTGGATTATTTTCTTAGAAACTAAATTACCACCATTAGCATTTGTAACAGACTCAGTTAAATACCAAGTGTCACTAGATTCTATCCACTGCATGTTTACATTTGCAGAGTTACCTCTTTCAACTTCAATACCAGCGTTTTCACTAGGCGTTGATGCAGCGTTAGAGTTTAACAAGATCATGTTGTCTTGTATAGTAACTGTTTCAGTGTTTACTGTTGTTGACGTACCGTTGATAGTTAGATTACCAGTAACTACTAAGTTACCACTAACAAGAGCGTTGTCTGTCACCGTTAGATCACTACCAATTGTTACATCGTCAGGTAAACCTATAGTCACAGTACCATTGTTACCAGTACTCTCTGTAACTGCTACCTCGTTTGTTGTACCGGCAAATGTTAACGTCTCTGTAGTTGAAGCAGCACCACCACCAGTAAGAGTCACAATAGCAGTGTTACCTGCACCAGCAGTTACAGGTATAGTATATGTAGCCTGTGTATTTGTGTCAGCTGTTTGAGTGTTAGCCCAAGGTACATTCACAACAAGTTTACCCGCAGTGTCCGTTGCTACTCTATACCATTTACCAGAAGTCTCACTAGCAGTTGACGCGTTTGTTGCGAGTGATATTTGACCCCAAGTATTTACAGTGAACGTAGTACCAGATAAAGTTATACCTGTAGCAACCGTAGCAGTGTATGTTGTGTTTGTATTTGTAACCGAATTTGTTAAAGTAATAACATCACCAGCTCTAGCTATAGTAAGACCAGTTCCAGCTCCTATTTCAACAAAATCAGTTGTTGAACCAGCTGCTCCACTACCAGTTAATACAATTTTCTCTCTACTAGTAGTTGACCCATCAGCTGCGGAAACAGCGTATGCGTTCTGTGTGTTTGTAGTTGTATCTACCCAAGGCACTTGAACAACTAATTGGTCAGAGCTATTTTTTTGTACACCGTAAGTTCGGGCAGCAACCTCTGACAAAGCTACTGGCGTTACATTGTTTAGAGCAGCAAACCTTGTTTTAGCTAAACCAAGAGCAGTGTTAGTAAGCGCACCATAAGTTGTATTAGTATCAGTAGTAGTTATAACTATTTGACTAGCATTTCCTAGTGAGACGGTTGCACCTCCAGCTCCAAGGAACTGAACATCATCAGTTGTGTTCCCTGCAGCACCAGATCCAGATAGTCTTAATTTTATACCACTTGAACTTATAGCAGAAGTAGCATAAGCATTCTGTGTGTTTACACCACCAGTAGTGTTGTATGAGAAATCTCGCCAAGCTGATCCATCCCACCATTTAGGGATGTTGTTGCCGGTGTCCATAATTATATTACCAGATGTTGTAATGCCTGGAGTATAACTAGTAGCAGCGATACGGTACATCTTTAACCGTCTTGCTTCGTTTTCGACCAGGTCGAGGTGATTAAGAAATTTCATGTTTTTGTTTGTTTATTATTAATTGTTTTGTTTAGTTGCAATAAGCTTCCCCACTACCATCGGCCGATAAATATATCTTTAATTGATTGACGGATATGTGTTCCACGTTGGGTATAAATATAGTGCTACCGACAACGCATTGTACGGCTGGGTATTTGTTTAGGTTATGATTAACAGTCCACGTGGAAGAGCTATTGTTTTCCACATGTCTATAGTGCTTGTCACCACCATCACCAAAAGGCTCTAATATATAAAGATCTGGAAGCGGATGTGCTGTTAGCGATCCATTTCCAGATATATACGTAAGCGCCATATCATAGAAGTTAGTATTAGAACTATCTTGAGCAAAACTAGCTACTGTGTATATACCGTAAACGTTTGGATCATTAACCCAAGACCACTTAACTTTCATACCTGTGTATTCAGCTAATATGTTTTGAGCTGTGTTTGGTGTAGGGTTGTTTAAATGTGTAGCCCAAGGAAACTTACTAATCTTTAGTGTTGTTACAGATGAAAAAGCTAAAGAGTTAGCGGAACTTGATACATTTATAGTTCCTCCAGTATAATTACTACCACTACCATGTAAGGTATTATTGTGATAAATAAAAGCTAAAGCCCTAGGATCAGCCTCTGTTATAAAGTTAACAACCGAGTTGTTTACAGTTGTGTTAGCTACATTTGTTATGTAAGTGTTACTAGTTCCACCACCTGGTGCAACCGGTCCACCTCCACCCATCTTGAAATTTCTTGTTACCCCATTCTCATCAGTACCATGAAGCTTGTCTAGTTGGTCTAGTACCGGGTCTATTGCGTATGTACTAATTCTAGCCATTTATATTTATTTTTTAACTTTCTCCAAACTTCTACCTCCGAAGTAAGCTCCTATTACTGTTATTAATACTAATTGTAAAAGATCTGTCCATTTGTCCTCAACTTTAAAAGAGATAACACCTGCATCGATAAAAATCAAGAATACAGTTGATACAACTAGAAAAACTAAAACTAATGGTCTTATATTCTTACTTAACCATGAATCTGAATTCATGTCCATTTTCCATCTCTCTGTTACTTGCTTCTGCATATCAGCCTCATAACCCATCATAAGATCTTTGATCTTAGCTTCGGCTTCTAGCTTCTCTTCTTTTGAAGTATGCAAGTTGTCTATGACGCCACCAACACTCTTTATGAGCTCGGTTGCCCCACCAGATAGTATTTTTGTTAATATACTCATTTAATTATTGTAGTAACTTTTTTTCCCAGCTTTGTTTTTACTTCTATCTCTCATTATCTCAGCTTCACGCTCGAGATCTGCTTTTTTTTGCTTTTGCGTTTTAGTTTCTTTTTTCCCCGTACGATTCGACTCTTCGTTAACAAAAGATTTTCTGTCTTCTAAATCACCAATTCTCTCCATTTCAACAAACCTATCTCCAGCACCAGCACGCTTTTTTGGTGGTCTATTGTTGTCGTTTATAGTTTTTCTATCGTTTTCCATTTCCTTTATACCATCTTTAGGGTTATCACCATTATAACCTCTACCGTACACCCAAACATCATCATTATCACTCTTAATGTTTTGCTCTGGTATTGGACCTTGTTGATCACCTTTTGATGACTCGTAATTTTTACCTTTATTCTTTTGAAACAATGGAGTTCCTTCCCCAAAGCTCTTCATACCTTTCATTTTAAATGCCATAGTATTATTTATTTCTTATATTTTGCTTTAACTTCTCTTTTCACTTCCCTAGCTTTAGCTTTGAATTCCTTCTTTTCACTCTTATATTTATCCCTAGCTTCTTTTTTCCCCTCCTTATAATCCATCACTTTTGAAACCTCAATATTTTGGTTCCTCTCGTTCTTCATTTGCTTTATTACCCCTCTTTTTGCCTTTCTCAAGCTTTTTAACTCATCTCTCTTGTTATCAAAAACTGGGGGAGTGTATTCTTCTTTTTGTGGTAGTGGTGAGCTGTAGAGGCTCGATCCTTTCATCTTAAATGCCATAGTTTATTTCTTTTTCTTTTTCAATTTTGCTTGTTTTTCTTTCTTTAAATCATCTAACTGATACTTTTGCCAAGAAGGAACTTTAGTTTTCTGTTTTTGCGCATCACCTTCTTCTAGTTGAGTTTCATCAATTAAAAGACCTTTTGGATAATTGTTACTAACCATAAAAGTATCTCTTGGTGCGGTTCTATCCACGTCATAATCATTACCCTTAAAAGTTTTTCTTGATGTTGTAACTGGGTTATCAGAATCTCCAGAGTAAGATTCATGATCTGTTAATGATGTTACAAAGCTGTTTCCTTTTTTATCTTTTTGTACAGCTGAAATGTTTTGTACATTGTTGTTTTTAAGATCATTATCTCCAGAGGTATTTCTAGCCTTTACCTTACTTGCTTTACTCGCTTGTGATTGTTTCATTGGTGAGCTGTAAAAACTCGATCCTTTCATTTTATACGCCATAGTTTATTTTTTTGTTTAACTCTTTTTAATAATCTGTATATTTATTAATCTCTTTAGAAGCCTCGTTTAATTCTTTTCCTTTCTCCATAAGGCTAGCATCTTTCTTTTTAGATACTTTGTCAGCAACGTATGTTCTAGCCTTTGCTTTAGCTTTGTTTAATCCTTGGTTTTTAGAGTTGAAATCAAAGTGACTTCCTTTCATTTTATATGCCATAGTTTATTTCTTTTTATCTGATTCTTTATAAGCAGCTTTCTCCCAAGGAAAATCTTTACTTCCTTCGTCTATCCACTTTCCATTGTACTTTATCTTACCATTCTCTCTGTGGTATGACTTACCGTTATACCTTACGTGATCATCGCCGTAACCCAGTTTTCCAGAAGACATATCCTTAGCGTGCTTACCTTCATGTGCTATTACTTCTCTTTCTTGCTTGCTACCAGGTTTTATGTCTTTACTGATAAATATACTTCCATCATTATTAGCTTCACCTAATATACCTTTGTCTAGTTTTTTTCTAAATATAGGTGTTTGTTCAGAGTTCTTAATACCTCTTGATTCTCTTCCTAGTTTAAATCCCATTACTGACCAGTTGTATCAGGGTTTCTCTTCATCTCAGCTTCTAACTCCTTATTCAGCTTTTCCTGATACTTTTTGTTTCTTATTAACGCTAGCTCAGCTTTAGTATAGTCACTCCTCTTCTTACCGTTATTACCGTTCTTTCCAATATCCAAAGCGGTTTTCTTTGCGGCGATACTTAATTCAGTATCTTCACTTATCACTTTAGAGTTAGTTCTTTTTGTTGATTGTTTAAACGGGGATGTCATTTTAAATGCCATATTATCTGTCTTTGTCTTTTATCATATCTTCTATAGCTTTATTGTAAACTTTATCCGTATATGATTTGTTATTGTAAAACACACTTCTCTCTGAAGTGGGTAGATCTTCTTCTCCTAATAGTATCCTGTAAATCCTGCTAATGAGTTGAGAACACTTAAAAGAAGTTTTAAAAACTGAGTACTTTATAGTTGTTCGGTTTCGATGTCGCCAAACTTCTATCCAATCACTTCTTCTAAGTTTCTCCCATCTGTTCTTATCCCAACTCATAGTGTATACTCCATCTATAAAGTCTTGTCGGGTAAATCGGCCTTTACAGTCTAAGTATATCAGTAGTTCTAATTCAGCGTCTGTGATGTTATAAGTCTTACAAGCCCATTTTCTTACTAACCTGTAATACTTCAAGAGATTCATCTCTCTTACATCCTGAGCTGTTATTCGCACTCTATCAGTACAACGTTTTCGTCTCTTATAACGTAGTATATCTTTTCTTTAAAATCAACACCATTACCAGCATGTTTGTCATAATGAATGATATCACCTTCCTTCAACACTTTGACTTTATCACCAGTGGATAATATCTTAGCTCTAGCGTATCTATTGTCTACGTCTGTTTTCTCTGTTAGTAATAATCCATTAACTTCCTTAGTCTTCTCAGAAAGTTTTTCTACTAGTATGTAGTTTCCTATTGCTTTCATATCTCTCTTGCGTTTGAAATTACACAATCTGCAGAGATAATTGTCGATACAACACTTACTGCATTCTTAAGTGCTGACTTAGTTACTAGTACTGGATCAATAACTCCTTCTTTAATCATATTGATTCGTTTACCACTAATAGCATCTACTCCCATTCCCTCATGATCAACCGTACCTTCCATTATGTGTATACCAGCATTGTGTAGTATTGTATGGAAAGGAGAAGTAATAGCCTTGTATAATAGCTCTTCACCTAGATTTTTAGGTTTATTCTCTTGTGCAGCGTTTAATAGTGCAACTCCTCCACCTGAGACTATACCTTCTTTTAAAGCTGCTTTTGTTGCATATATAGCATCTTCAACTCTATCTCGTTTTTCTTTTAGCTCGACCTTAGAATCCGCACCCACTTTGACGATTCCAACACGACCAGATAACATAGACAATCTCTGTTCCAGCTTTTTCTTAATGAAACCATTTTTCTCCTTCGAGATAAGTTTTTCAACGAGTGTGATTCTTTCCTCAAGGTTATCCTGTATTTCATCTATAGTTGTTATAACTGTTGTTTTTTCATCTGTAACAGAGAATTCAGCTTCACCTAAGCTATCTTCGCTTATAAGGTCTAAATCATCTCCTAACTCTTCATTTATAACAGTTGCTCCTGTTAGTATTGCTAGATCTTCAGTAGCATCTCTTTTAGTAGGACCAAAGCCTGGTAAGTCAACTATATTAACCTTTATATTACCTTTGGCTTTATTCATCATCAAAGCCGTTTTGACTTGCTGTGAAACTGGTGCTACTATTAATAATGCTCTTCCTTTCTTAATTACATACTCAAGTATGTTTTGTATTCTACGTACATTAGGTATTTCACTAGATACTATTAAAACTAATGGATTTTCTAACTCAGCTTTGTTTTTTTCTTTATCAGTAACAAAATAGTGAGAAGTTAATCCAGATTCAATTTGAACTCCTTCTACAATGTCTACATACGTCTCATCTGTTTCAGATGACTCCATTAGTACGATACCATTTTTACCAACTGTTTCGTAAGCCTCTGCTATAATCTCTCCAAGTTCTTTATCGTTGTTGCAACTAATAGAACTTACAGATCTCAGCATATCGCCCTCGATCTTGACAGCAGACTTATCTAAATATTTGTTGATCTTTACTAAAGCATCGTTAATACCTTCTTTTATTTCTCTTATTGAAGTTTTCTTAGTATCAGCACTATAAACCTCTTTCAGTAAAGCTTGAGCAAGGACGGTAGCCGTTGTGGTACCATCTCCTGCTTCGCTTACTGTTTTGCTTGCAGCTTCTTTTATTAGAGTTGCCCCTAAGTTTTCAACCGGGTCGTGTAAGACTACGCTATTAGCTACGGTTACTCCGTCTTTTGTTATGACCGGGTTTCCTCTGGCATCTTCGTATATTACACATTTACCTGATGCACCAAGGGTTGATTTTACTGCTTCGGCTAGCTTATCTACTCCAGCCTTAATTTTACGTTTAGCGTCGTCACCAAAGTTCAATTCTTTGATTAACTCGCTAGGCAAGTTGTACTCCATATTTTATTTAATTTAATTTAATTGATTACTAGAAGGTCTTTATAACCTTTGGACCACTTGTTGCCTCTAATCTTTTAGAGAAGTGTTCGATACTTCCATCTATAGCTGCTTCCGCGCCTTCAATGGTTTCTCTTCGTGTTACGTCTCCCCACTCGTCATCTGTGTTGGGTCGTAATACTTCTGTTTGGTAGAAACCGTTGGGTAACTGAACAATCCTCCAGTTTGCTTTATTGGCGAGATGTTCTAATTGGTTAATAGTTTCTTTACTCGGTTTTTGGTTGCCAACAGTGTGAGTGCTGGTCTTGTAGTACAAATAAGTCATTATTTCTTGGTTTTAGGTTATTGACTTGGTGTAGGGTGTATCCCTATCTTTTTTTATAATCAGTAGAATCTCGTAGTTTTCTGCTTGCTGCGGATGACTCCTTGCTAAAAACTCCTTTTTCATTCTCCGTCTTAGTGACGTTAGCTCTATTATTCTTTATAGTCTCGGGGCTTTCAACAGGCCCGGTTTTTCTACTTGTTTTAGCTGCGTTTGTATCTGTGTCAAAAACACTGCCAACAACTGGTCCTGGAGTTTCTGACCTACCAGTTTTAGAGTACTTTCCTTTTTCTCTATTCTTCTCTAATGTTACGCTTTGCTTTAATGGTGACCCGTAGAAGTTACTACCTTTCATTTTAAATGCCATAATTAGTCTTTTTCACAACTGCCAGGTGCGCACGGCTTAGTTCCAGGAACTCTGCTATGTCCTTTCCAACAGTTACATGTTTTTAATAAAGGGGTTTCCTTTACTTTTTTATCTCCAGGAAAAGTATATTCGTTACCTGGTTTCATTATCTTTGTGTTACCAGTAGTAGTACCGGTTCCTTTTATTGTTCCTTTTTCTAATGGAGCACCATTCTCCTCTGTCATAGTAATCTTATTAGAATCTATAACTTTAGATGCGGACGGAGTATGTCCTTTTCTATACCCATTAACTTCTCGGTAAAGAGATGGTCCTTTCATTTTGTAACTCATTACTTACAGTTACACTTTTTCTTACCACAACCACACATTTTATGAGGAGATCCTTTGTGGAACAAACCAGTTGCTCCAGCTACAGCACCCATAGGTCCCAATGCTAATCTACCAACGTCACCGATGCCAAACTTACCATCTTTACCCATTAAAGCTCCTTTTGCAGCTCCACCTATCTTCTTTGCTAGTCCACCAAAAAAACCTTTCATTGGAGAAGGATCAGAACATGTATTGTTCTTGCGGTTACCTTGTTTCATTTTATATCCCATGATTATTTCTTTTTCTCTATTTTAGCATGCTGAGCTTTCGTGTGCATTACTTTCTTACCATTTACATAATCACCTACATGCTTGCCACTTTTATCAAAAATCTTGTTTTCATCTGCACCTTCACCGCCTTTTGTTACTCTTTGTTGAAAAGGAGATGACGTTGCTCTACCATCAGCTTGTCCATCGTATCCAGTCTTTTGATTTTTTATTGCTCCTTTCACTCCAAACCCTGAGTTGTATAGTGATGGACCTTTCATCTTGTATGCCATAATTGTTTTGTTATATTATTATTATTACGTGTTATGCTATAGATTTATTACTTTTAGCTTTATAGTTCTCAGCATATTTCTTTTTATTCTTTACCTCTTTCGGTTTGCTTACATAGTCAGTACCTTTCTTTATTCCGGTTTTCGCTGTTTTCTTTACTACACCTTGAGTTACTTTTGAAGCTAGCTTCTTCCCACCTGTTTTTAGCGCTTGTTTTCCTGCAGCGTAAGCTAATTTAGTACCAGCAACTCCTTGTCCAACAACAGGTATCATCATCGCAGCGTTTAATGCCATATTCGTAGTGTGCTCTTTTACTCCTTTCTTGTCACCAGTAGCTCCAGCGTAAGCAGCTCTTCCTCCAGAAACAGCAGTATTCACTCCATCAGCTATAATACCTACACCTGGAATTGTTCCAGCAGCTGTTAAAGCGATTTGTCCAGCGTCAAGAGCATCTTTCCAACCAAACTCTAACGGAGATTTTTTAGTTTTTTTTTTAGCAGCAGCTTTAGCTAAGTTAGCATCATAAATTGCTTTACCTTTTGCATCTAAATCTTCACGTCTAACTACATCTTCTTTTTGTTTATCTAAAAACTTCTTATCTTTTTTAGTATAACCCTTTGGAAGTGGCTTGCCATTTACTTTTTGCTTAAAAGGTGGAGAAACTCCTCCTTTAGCTGTTGTTTGAGCTTTAGTTAATGCAGTAGATTTTTTCGATGCAGCGTTATTTGATCTATCTTTCTTAATCTTCGCTTTATTACCATTAGCATCGGGATCATTAGTGGATTTACCACCTTCATCACCTCCTGGTTTATTCTTATAAGCATTGTAAGCTGCTTTAGTAGTATTTTTACCGTTTATCTTGTACCAATACGCACTAGCAACCTGTTTTATCGCACTATATCCTGTGTTTGCCATTATCCTTGAGTTTTATTCATTTTACCAGTAACTAAGTTACGGGTTCTTCTTACTTTCCTGCCTTTTTTCAACTTAGGCAACTTAATCTTTTTTATTTTGTCAACAATTTTTCTGCCGATGGATCTATTCTTCTTCTTATCACGAGCATCGGATATAGCTTGTGTCTTTTTATCTAAAGTAACAGCTGGAGCAGTATAAGAAGGAGCTTTTTTAGCCTTAATAAGCTTACCTTTCTTCACTTTCTGCTTCCTCATCTTCTTAACCCTCATTTTCTTAGGATTGTATGATTGATCGGTCTGCTCTCCGTCTTCAAACCTATTAGTTACAGTAGCTCCGTCTTCCTTCTTTACTGTAAATGCCTGTACTTTCTTACCTGCTTCATTAGTACCTAGGTTTTTTACAGGCTTGACGCGAGCAATACCTTCCGATGTGTTAATTTTCTTATCCTTTGGCATATCGCTTAGTTTTTGTCCATTCCGTCATCACCAGCGAATTTAACATCCTTGTACTGATCTTCACCTTTCTTTGGTTTTGGAGCATACTTACCTCTTTTATGGAATTTATCTGCTTTATCGTTAGCAGCATCTTGTAGAGCTTTCTTTTCAGCAGGAGTCTTCTTAGCGAAGTCAGCTTTATTCTTAGCAATCTTTGCAGCTTGCGTCTTGTTAACAGCACCATCTTTCATAACCTTACGGTTACTACCGTTACCTTTTCCTTCAGCATCTTCTTTCTTATCTAATGCTTTATCGTCATACTCATTAGTATTAGGTTTAGTAGGATCAACCTTGTATTCGCCCATCTCATAACGAGATTTAGCTAATTCTCTACTTTGGTCGTCATCACCCTTTGCAGCACGTGGTCCGAAGTTACTTGTTTTTACTTGTTTCATTGGACTTCCATATAAAGAAGGTCCTTTCATCTTAAATGCCATGATATTTATTATTGAGTTAATATACTAATATATTATTACATAGTAAATAGGTTATTTACAAAGTGTGACACTAGCCTCTTACTATACCTTGTTAATAGGCTAATGTCCCAAAAAAAATTTGTTAAAAATATAGAGATGTTATGCTGCTCCCCCCTATACTGGCCACCACCCCCTAGTAAAAGTCAACTTATTTGGCCGGCCTAGCCACTTTCTATGTTAATATTATCCATTTGTATTCGTTTTTGCTTTGTATTTAACATTTAACATTTATTTTACAATACTAATACGACTGATCATTGATAATATATATGTAACAAGAAACAAACAAACAGTTTAACATTTCAAGTTACTAAATAAAGAATTAAACAATGTAAATACGAGTCAATAATGATAATATAAATGTAACAAGAGAACGTTAAGAACACAATGTCACAATCATTAGCAACTATCATGAACAGTGAAGTCGCGGGCAAGGGGTGTAGTCGATCGTATAGCACATAAACAATAGTAGTACTTTTACAATGTAAGTACGAATAGTTAAAGATAATATAAGTATAAATAAATAAATAATTAAATATGAAGAATGAAAACAAAGTTGAAGAACTTAAAACTAAGAGATTTGTAGTAAGAAAGTCGTTAATTGGAAAGAATGTAGTATTCAGTTTCACTAACAAAAAAGGAGTAGAAGTAAAGTATAATCATGATAAAGTATATGATATTATGAAGTCAAAGTTAGAAACTCTACCATGCTGGATTAAGTACAAGTCGTATACTGCTACTAATAACATACCATTAGTGTGTAGAAATCTAGAGTTAGTATAGTAATATACACTCAAAAGTATAGTCGTAGTTCCACTTGTTTAGCGACTCTAAATAATACGAATGAGTATGTAGTTATGGTAGGCAGGTGAGTTCGATTCTCATACTACAACTAAATAAATAATTATGGGTGAATTCCGATACAAACAAAAAGTAAAAATATGTTCAAAGTAAAAGAAAATGATATATTCGCTAAGAATATGAGTGGCGCAGAGCTACACGAAACAACTAAGCTATTCCAGCAAGGTCCGAAGTATACACAACGACCAGCAGAAAAGCCGGGCGGAATGATACTACTCGAGTTAATAGAAGCAGAGAGAGAGATGGATAGTTTCCTTGGTGATTTAATAGCCAAAAATGGCATAACAAAGTATTAATATGAGCGTGTCTAGAGAAGAGTTAAAGAGAATGTGGCTAAGTATACCACACGGTAAACAAAGTCCGCCAGAACGCACGATAGTAGTAAGATTTGACAAGTATGAAGGTCGTAAAGGACAAGGTACAGTGACGATCACTCGCGATGGCGATGGTGGATTCAGTCAGTTCAGTACTCATCAAGTAAAACCGATCGAGTATGTACTAAACAAAATGAAAGATAAGTGTGACAATAGATTAGAGTACGATATAAACTATGATTACAGTAAATACAGACTAATAATTAAATAAATATGAAGAAAATAACATTAAGTGTAGCAGCACTAGCAATTGCGATCAGTAGCTATGGTCAAACAAATAGCCAAGAATATAACAAGCAGAAGAAAGACTTCATGTCATTTGAGTACCAAATACTCGACTTGATAGATGCAGTGAGAATGGACATGTACTATGGTTACTTACAACAAGATAAAGGTATGTACTATATCAACGAAATGGTGAAATTACAAGCGCGAAATCGAGATATGATGGCTGACTCTTACAAACTATTTAGTATAGGTGAAGACATGACAAGAATAGACAATAATTTATAATGAGTAGAAAGATAATAATAGACAAGTACGAGAACAACACTCACTACAGCATAACAGTAGTAGATAAGTATAATCAAAAGTTCCACCTTGGTTACGAACGATCACTAGATAACACAGTATTAAGTAAGTATGAACAACTCGCTTGTGATATATGGGCGCATGAAGTGTATAATACACCAAGTTTAATGGATAAAGCGATCGCACAATGTATAGAAATAGACATAGCGAATGGTAAAGAACCATCACTAGACTAATGGGAGCGTGGATAGTTTTAGCAGCGATAACTGCTATGATGGCAAGACACTTATTAAGTGAGTATATAGACAACTAATACGATATAAATACGATAAAAGTTGGATAATATATGTATAAAAACAAACAATATGTACAGAAACGAAGAAGAATATGAGTTTTTCAACTCAACAAGATGTAAGTGTGACGAAATAATACCAATACAAAGAGTTCAACTTGGCCATCAAGTATGTGTCGACTGCTCCACAGTAGAAGCGTATGGCTGTGCTCCACTAATTAACCATAAAACGGGTAATTCTATCCAGATTATGTCAAGTAGTGATGCAAGAAAGATAGCTAAGCTGACTCAACGTAGAGGTTATGGCACAATGTTAGGATAATGAAGCTTACTAATAAACAAAAGCGAGGTGTAAGGAGACGAGTAGATCTTGAAACCGGTGTAAAATGCACCCACACTCGTGTGTTTGTTAGTAAAAAAGTATACACAAGAAAAAAGAAACATAAACAATGGAAGAAATAGATCAAAAACTAGATCACTGGATACACAATAGCCTGATCAAAGCAGAAATACGTAAAGTAATAGAAAAACATATACTTAACGAGAAGGGAGAGGCTTTTAAAGCTGGTTGGACAAAAGGAGCGTTAAACATAATAAATAATAAATAGTATATGAATAAGAAATGGATCACCGTATTAGATTACGAAACAAGTAGGGTATACCAATACCGAGTAGCAATCAATAAACATGCTGAAGAGTACATAGCATTTAAAGGACATCGACTAAAAGATGTAGAGTGGATGGAACACCAAAACAGCAAGCCAATTACAAACTAAATACGATAACCAAAAGATAATATTAACATGAATACAATAAAACATTTAAACAACGACTACATACAGCTTGGTCAACTGATTTACAAACCATACAAAGTATGTGATCTACCTCAAAACTTCGGTTGTATCGAGTTTAACGAGAAAGAAGGCGTAAGCGAATGGTTCAACTACAAAGGCTTCACATACCTTTTCGATAAAATGGCTAAATCATGAGTCCATGGGAGATGGTAGCTGAACTCGGTATATATACTGAAGAGCAGATCGATGACATGGTGTTATGCGAGTGCGAAGAAATACTAAGACAACAAGAATAATATGAAATTTAATATACAAGATAGGATAGTGCTAGACGAAATGGTAGACACTTTCACAAGAGAAATGAATAAAGATCACGACAAAATGACAGATGCTAGTCAAAGGCCGATAATAACTAGAGAATATTGGTTACAAATGATAGACGAAGTACAAAGTAAAATAGATAGCTTTACAACAGTCAAAGCTTTAACCCACAGTAGTAAATATAGATAATATGAATAAACACGAAAGATACGTAGAAGTATGTAAACAAATGGAATTACTAGGCATCAAAGATGTTAGTACACAAAGACAAAAGAATAATGATACAAGAGTATGGCGATTACCGATCAAAAACAAGTGGAAAAACGGTAGTTTCATTGAAGTAGCAAGTTTTACTACAGGTTACGTACGTAATCAAAATAGTGGTTATAGTAACTATCAGTTAAACAAAAGATGTCAAAGCGAGCCACAATACTATCCAGAATACAAGTGGTGTGATAAGAAAGGCGAAAGCTTACTAACGGGTAAATACAACATGTATACCACCAAAGCTTGTGTGCTAATACCTAACGAAATAGATAGATTAGAATACTTAATAGCCTATTGTCTTAAAAACTATTACATCAAGCATGCTAACTTTGTAGCCGAAGGTGTTTATGTGTCTAAGTGGGAGCATGAGTATAAGTTGAAAGTACAAGACGCTCAATATTTTAAAAGACAAACCTGTCACAAAAGTAGTAAATAATTGTGACAACAGAGTAAAGTCCCTCTCACTAATTATAGGCGAAATAGAATTATGAAAACAATTACATTAAATTTTAAAAATTGGAACAACGGAGCGTCAGGAGGTAGGCTAAGAAGAATCTATAAACGAATTTA
>Ga0209815_1000083_pt1 | contig 66533 bp, 61 predicted proteins | sample CoawatmetaG00DNA_FD_187507 | JGI IMG/M metagenome (GOLD analysis project Ga0209815, IMG submission 187507) | Marine microbial communities from the West Antarctic Peninsula - Coastal water metaG002-DNA (SPAdes) (version 2) | ecosystem: Environmental > Aquatic > Marine > Coastal ...
AGTCCTTGACCGCCAAAACCAGCGATGACCACGAAATCAAATAAGGCCGGTGTACCCGATCCGAAAAGTATTGAGAGTGTAATACCCACCCAAAAACATCCCAGCATAATACTAAACATGAGCCACACTGATTGCTCAATTTGGTTAGCTGTTGAATGAAAGCTTGGTTTTTGTTTAAGGGTTCGACTTAATATCGCGCTCGCAACGCCGCCGATTATTGAGAAAAACACCCATAGAAAGCCGAGGTGCCATATTTCAAAAGGTAGTTTCCCGGTAATAATGCCCCAGTGAGTTCCTAGGGTCACAGTTAGCAATAGACCCCACATAAGACCGATAGGGCCACCTACTAAAGGCGCTTGTTGGCCAGCCTTGGCTAAGTCAGTTGCATAGTTAAGATTATCAATTGCTTGTTGAGATGACATAATACTTCCTTGTTTTTTAATTTAAAAAGCAGTTTGTAATACAAACTAGAATAAGTCAATAGTTGTTTTCTTATTCTGTATTAGAGTATTTGGAGCCGACGGCTTAAATCTAAATATTGCCTTCTATTGGGCCGAATGGCCCATGATAGAAGTTATGACTGGTAGTTGTGGGCGCTGCAGGCAAAGACCCTTAGAATACATGCATAATAGCGGTGATAGAGATGAAAACGGGGTAATAAGGTTGGCACCATATCAATAGTTCTCAGGACACTTGCCTTCGAAGTTGGTGTAATACGCTGTGACGTATGCGATGTCTTGTTCGTAGTCTTTTGATCGGTCCAAAAATGAATCTAGCACTATTCTTTTTTTGCCAAAGTCGAAGGTAGCGAGGAATACTTTACCTTCGACAGCGTCAGCTATCCTTAAAAACCCTGACTTCAGTTTATCAGTTTTTGCTCTTGTGCCCTCTGGTGAGATCACAATTAAAGAACCATTAAGTTGCGCCATATTTTTTATTGCAACATCTGTAAGGCCAGAGCCAGGCTTTTTCTTGTCAACAGGGATGCCACCCATATAGGTTAAAAACCGCCCTAAAAGAGGTTGTGTAAATAAGCTGTGCTTACCGAAAAAGGTTATTTTTGCATCCAGCCCTAGTATGGCGGCAAAGCCAAAAACCCCATCCCAATTTGAGGTATGAGGGCCTGCAATGATGATAATGTTTTGATTCTCCGTAACCGGGGGTAGGGAGCCCTCAACTTTCCAATTAAATGCCCCCAAAAAGCATCGACCTATCCACTGAGCGAGCTTAGGTCTTGAGGCCCAATATTTTGAAGGAATCTGCGCGCTAGAGACAATCTGGCTGATGTTGTTACTCACAATAGTTTTGACTACTCTGTTTTAAGTCGATGTAAAAAGCGATATGACTGTTGCTTTTGTTAGTGCCGAGTTATTTTAATGCTTTGGTCGAGACAGCAAGTAGGCCGCATATGCACCTAATAGGCCTGCGGTTGACACAATCAAATAGTAAATTTTATACCCAAGTCCTCCCGGATAATTCTCGATTAATGGAGCACTAAGCAGTGGGAGATAAACTTCAGGAAAATAGCCAATCATGGAAATAATACCAATGGCCAATCCTTTGATTTTATTAGGTACATTGCACCCGCCTAGCGTTGCCCAATACAGTCCTCGAACACCATAGGTCAGTAGCCCAATAAGTAGTACAACGGCAATCATTAACAGGGCGGCAGAACTTGCCGGCACAAATGCCATTAGTGCCAGCGCAAATGAGGCCAGCACCAAAAGTATTGATAGAACTTTTTCGGGGTTAGCCCAGTCCCCAATAAAACCGGCAGCAATGCCCCCAATGGGTCGCATCCATAGTTTGGCAACGGTGATATAGCCAACCATGACCGCGGTGAGACTAAAGTTTTGTTGTAAGTAGGCTGAGAAGGAATAAGTCGCATAGAATAACTGATAACCGCATACGATGCAGATAGCACATAGCCATATTTCACGACGACTGAGTACGTCCTTTAAGTCGTCAAGGAATACACTTTTTGCGGTGTCCTCTGTAACAGCCGCGGATTCCTCTAGATCATCAAGTAACCAGTAAACGAGCGGTGATACGATCAGTAAAACGCCCACATAAAGATAAATAACTTGTTTAAGAGCCAGCTGAGTGGCATTGGCATCTTGACTTAGAATATAGGCAAATAATGCAATTGCCATGGTAGCCAATAGCGCTTCAATTAAACCGCGTCCACCATCCAGAATACCAAAGAATCTACCTTGCTGATCCTTATCGGCCAGCATAGCCACTAATTTAATATGCGCAGACCAAAATGTGAGTCCTGTTGCTATGCCCCATGCGCCGTAAATAATAAGTAATGAAGAATAAGAGGGCATGGTTGAAAACCATATTCCCAGTAAAGCGGTAGCGAGCAAGGATAGTGACAGTAATTTTCGCGATGAGAACCTATCCGCTAGCCAGCCACTTGGGACATATGTCACCATAAATATAATGCCAAGCATTGAACTGCAATAGCGCAACTGAGTCTGGGTAATGCTGAATGACTCTAATAGTGAGATTTCGAAATTTTGGCGAAGGTAGAGCAGGGGGTAAATCGCACCAGCAGCGACAACAATCAGTGCGAGTTGGCTATAGCTGCGAAAAGCAGCGGAACTAAGTGATGGCAAAATAACCTCTGAACGTCCGACGGATGGCTAGTGTAGCGTCGTTGCCGCTGAACACCAAATAGGCCTATTTTATTTTTAGTCTGAGTCGCGTTATTAGAGTTTTTTAGTGGATCTAAATGATAACTAGTTGCAATACGGTAAGTGTGCAGATAGCATTATCTCCGCAATTCTAAAAGGACTTACTTCACTTATGTCACTCTCCTATCACTTCATCGCGCTCGTTATCTTTCTTTTTCTGTGTACAACCACGCCTAAAGTTACTTCGGCGAGTGAAGCTGATGAGATGAATGGCTTACCTCTAGAGTTTCGTCTGGCCTTTATGACCGGCCATGTAAAAGAAGGCTTAGCGCTTTATCGGGAGCTTGAAATGGCAGCACCACACATGCTTCATCCGGTTTCTGAAACTCATGAGCATGAACGTATGGGCCTTGAAAAATTTGGCTTCGATAGCACCCCTTTTTTAAAGGTATCTGAAGCCCTTAAGGCAAATCAAGCGGCTAAACATATAGAGCCTCTGTTACGGCAAGCTGATACCAATCTTTATGAGGTGGCACTAAAAGTTGGCGGAGATTCATCTGAGATTATAAATTTTCTCCTTGATACTATTATTGAAGAATATTCGATAGCCATTACAGGTGACAAAATAACTGATATCGGTGAGTATCAAGACGCCTATGGTTTTCAGGTTGTTGCTCAATCTTATGCAGCTGAGCTTTCTGATAATAATCGTGATTTAGTCGCTTCAGCGCTTACCGATTTGGCAACGCTCTGGCTAGATGGGCCACTACCGGTACAGAACCCTACGCCGGTTAATGATATGCTAACTGCGGTAGAGGCTATCGCCAAGCACCTGAATAAACCAATATCTCATTAGAAAGATTTAACGCTCAGACAATATAATAAAAAGTGGAGTACGAAGGATGATTTCAGAACAGCAAAAGCCGGTAAACGCTGGGTTTGGTGCAAAAAGTGAGCCTGCAGAAGTAATGGCAGGTATTAATCTGAGTGGTAAAATTGCTGTGGTGACGGGAGGCTATTCAGGAATCGGGCTTGAAACAGTACGCGCTCTAAATGCTTGTGGTGCTCGTGTTTTAGTCCCGGCTAGACGCGTTGAGGTGGCTCGAGAGGCTTTAAAGGGTATTGTCGATGACGGTGATGTCATTGCCCTTGATCTAGCCGATATTCAATCTGTTCGCGCCTGTGTAGCGAGTATTACCTCTATTGTGAATTCTATCGACATATTGATCAATAATGCCGGTGTTATGGCATGCCCTGAAACCCGGGTAGGTGATGGCTGGGAACTGCAGTTTGCAGCAAATCATCTTGGCCACTTTGTACTTACCCTTGGCTTACTCCCGGCGCTAAAAATGTCTGGTAATGCAAGAGTGGTGGTACTGTCTTCAACCGCACATAAGATATCGGCAATTCGTTGGGATGATCTACATTTTGCGAGTGAGTATGACAAATGGCAAGCTTATGGACAGTCAAAGACTGCAGACAGTTTATTTGCCATAGCGCTCGACGAGCGCATGAAAGACAGTGGTATTAGAGCCTTTTCGGTTCATCCAGGAGGCATAATGACGCCGTTGCAACGGCATCTTGATCTAGAAGAAATGATTGCGCTTGGTTGGCTTGATAAAGATGGCCAGCCATCGGCCATGGCTGCATCTATGTTTAAAACGCCATCGCAGGGGGCCACTACTACACTATGGGCCGCAACGAGCCCTCAGCTTGATAATATGGGCGGTGTTTACTGCGAGAACTGTGATGTTGCAGCAATGCAGCAAGACGGTCCGGGAGCACGTTATATGGGTGTGGCACCTTGGGCAGTGGATACAGAGCAAGCGGAGCGTTTATGGACTCTGAGCGAGAAAGCCATAGTTTAGGGCCGCAAGATAACTATATTGGAGCGACGGCAGTAACGAGAAAGCTCAGCGATGTGTGTCCGTGATAAATGTGCTAATTTTTTCAGCAAGTACGCTTGTTGAGGACGGTGACATAAGATCGCCTGCTAAGGCATGGTAATCCGGGTCTTCAGTAGCGTTAAATTCAAAAAGCTCCTTTTTTTCAGAGCCTAACCGAGCAAATGTCTCCAGTATGGGTGGCACACTAATTGTTTTGTCCTTAGACGAATAGATCATCAAGGTTGGTGTGTTAATTTTTTCAATAGCAGAGTCATTGACGATCTTAACTAGGCCCATCATGGGTAGCATTGAAGATGTAGCATAGTCATTTGCCCAGTATTTTTCGTGCAAAGGATTTTTTGACTCCCAGTGACGTACTTTACCTATTAACGTCTCAGCAATTTGTTTGCCCCAGGGCCATAGGAGCATTCTCATATCACTGTCTGCGTTATAAAAATTGGGTGACAATAGAATCATTCCTGCAAGATCGGTGTTAGATGATTGCAAGGCCAGCCAAGTGGCTAATGTAGACCCTGTAGAAGTACCTATTAAAACAACTTTGTTGCCCAGCCTGCGGCCCACTGCGATAGCTTCATTGGCATCATTCACCCAGCTATTGACACTTCCATCAACCATGCCGGCTCCGCCACGACCATGACCGGCCAAGCGGGTGTAAAATAGGTTAGCGTTCAGTGATTCAGCGACTATGTCTGCCAAGGGTGATAGTTCTTGCCGGGTTGCTGAAAAACCATGGAACGACACGATAGATATAGCGGTTTTTTCACCGGTATCTCCAGCCCACATGATGGCTTTTTCTGTACCCTGGGTAATATCATCAAAACGGGCCTCGGACTCGGCCAAATAAAGGTCTAAATTATCTGGAAGCATAACCTCGTCTAAGACAATATCCACATTGACGCGAGGTCCCAGTAAAGCAACGATAGTCACAAGGACTAAAGTCGACGCTAAGGCATGCTTTTTTTTCATGGATTAAGTTTGCTCCTCTATGCTTTCTAAACCCATTACCGCGAGTGGCTGAACCATTGCCCCATAGCCCAACGCGGCTTGACTAGACGCATTGCCATCAGCGCCGCGTTTGGCAACACCTTGAGTAATAGCGGCCAGTCGAAAGCAACTAAATGCTAAATAAAAGCTCCAATGATCAATCTTATCAATCCCCATGCGGCTACAGTAGCTGGCAACGTATTCCTTTTCTGTTGGAATCCCAAGGGCTTGAGCATCAATACCACCAAGACCCGACATTACGTTTTTGATATCTCGCATGGGTAGCCGCAGGCCCATGCATTGATAGGCAAGATCAGCGTAGGGGTGGCCAAGCGTGGAGAGCTCCCAATCCAATACTGCGACGATTTTTTCATTGTCTTTACTGTACATAAGATTATCTAATCGATAGTCGCCATGCACCAAGGAAACCTTGCCATCGTCTTCAGGGATATTGTCACCAAGCCAGTTAATTAAGCGATCCATTTCTGGAATAACGGTCATCTCTGAAGCCTTGTATTGACTAGACCAGCGATTGAATTGACGCTCATAATAGTTACCGGGGCGCCCATAGTCAGCTAATCCTACTTTTTCTATATCTACACTGTGGATGGCCGCCAGTACTCGATTCATCTCGTCATACATTTTAGCGCGTTGTTCATTGCTGGCAGCTCTATCAAGTTTTGATTCCCAGTGAATGTTACCGTCACAAAACTCCATGACATAAAACATCGACCCTATGACATCTGGATCCTCACAAAGGTGATGTGCCTCAGCCACCGGCACACCTGTATTTGCTAAGGCGCTGATAACAAGAAACTCTCGATCGACAGCATGAGCTGATTTAAGCAGCTTGCCGGGGGGCTGGCGCCGAAGTACATAGCTTCCTGAGGTTGCATCTATTCTAAACGTGGGATTTGACTGTCCGCCGGGGAATTTTGTCGCCGTGAGTGGCCCCTTGAAGCCAGGCATATTGGCTTCAAGATATTTTTCTAGGGTAACTTCATTTAGCGAACTAACTTGGGACATATAGACCTCTCATAAAAAAAGAAAAAGAGTGTTGTCGATGCAACATCACTCTCTTGTGAGTATAATGTATTGGCAGAGTTACTGTCATTATGCTGCTTGAAACTTATGCGCACTATAATAACAAAATCAGGTCCAAGTGATCCTAAAAAGAGAGATTAATATTATGCTTGATAAATATACACTTTATGGCATTCCTCATTCACTTTATACCGGACGTGCTAGATCTTATCTTATTAAAAATGCCATTCCGTTTCGAGAAGTATCGTGCGGTCATGAAAGTTTCAAAACTAATATTGTGCCAAAAGCTAAGTTAGCCACTATTCCTGTTCTTTTGACGCCTAATGGGCAAGTTATTCGTGATGGGGCAGCGATTATCGAGCATTTTGAAAACAGTAATGGTCGTCCATGCAGGCCTGAGTCCCCACGTCATAGAGTTATTAGCGATTTATTTGACGTTATGGGTGCTGAGGGCTTACTTAGGCCCGCCATGCACTATCGCTGGAACTTTCCCACGGAAAATCTCGACTTTTTAACCTACCATTTTCTTAATGCCCAAACAATGGCACCTCATCGCCAAGAAAAAACTGATCACATGATGAATAAAATGCGCTTTGCCGGACGCATGTTTGGTGTTTCAGATACCAATCATAAATTCGTAGAAGATCTGTACATGCAGTTTTTGCGGGCCTTAGATACGCATTTCGCTACTGTTCCTTATTTATTGGGCTGGAAACCATGCATTGGTGACTTTGGTCTATTGGCTCCCATGTTTGCTCATCTAGGCAGAGATCCTAAGCCACTGGCCATTATGCAACGAGAGGCAATTCATGTGTATCGATGGGTAGAGCGAATGAATAGCCCAGAACAGGATGCGGCGGAATTTTTCGAAGCGGGCGATGATTTTCTAAGTGAAGATCTTATTCCTGATACGCTTGTAGAGGTACTGCGTGTTTTGGCTAAAGACTTTGTGCCTGAGACTCTCGCTGCTTCGGCGGTTATTAATGATTGGTTGGCTAATAATAATCCGTCAGTGGGAACTAGCGCTGCGCGGTATTTAGGGCAGGGTGATAGTAAGGCAGAGTTCATAGTAGATGACCAATCCCTAATTGCCGGAGCACAACCCTATCGATTTTATTTGTTACAGCGAGTGCAGGACTACTTCGCTACATTGAGCTCTGATGACCAAGCTAACGTCGTATGTTTACTAGAGCGATGTGGCCTAGATACTGTGTTAGAAATGACTTTAGACCGACGGCTCGGCCATCAGGATAATCTCGACGTATGGCTGTAGCAATTTTTAATTGCCGTGAGTGACCTTAATAATAGGCATTTATGTCAGACTCGCCGCTAAATTCGAGTGAAAATTAACAATGGCCTTCTCAAAGAGGCCAAAGGTTAAATGACTGTTGCCCTGCGCCGTCACAGTCTCTTGAATGGAGCAGGCGGCCGCTAAATCTTCATCTTGTCCTGACTCATTGACAAAGATAGCATCTCTTTTTGCGTCTTCGATTGAAATACTATTCTCGGTAGCTAGTCGAGCAGTCATTAAATAGATCACCATCTGAGTGCTATTTGGGCTTAGAGGTTCCATTATCGTTAAGTTCGAGTGTTTGGACAGGGCTGAGATGCTGGCGTTAGGAAAGACATGGTTGACGGTGGTTAGCATACCATCAGCTCGACGCTCATCTGAGGGTATACCTCGTAACTTCTCAATGCGCCGAAAAGGAAAAGTGACACGAGCATTAGCACCATAGGTCTCCACCAAATTTACATTATCTAGCCCGTATGGGTAAAACGTCGTTTTATGCAAAGATTTAATATGATAACCCTCTAAGAGTGTTTCAGTGATTAACTTCCAATTCGCTTTATTGGTGGCTTCTGCTTCTTGGAACATCCCTTGTTCGGGCGTAAAATAATCGAGATTATTCTCCAGCATCTGCGAATTAATTTCCCCCTCTTGCATGACGTAAACAATCCCTCCTTTTTCTTGTGCCGACACTTCGGTAAGGCCATGATCTTCAATATTGACCTCTGGAAAAGCCTCTGGGCCTCTAATGGCCTTGAGTTTACCTTCTAAGTCATAGGTCCATGCATGGTAGGGGCAGACGAAGGCTCGAGAACAACCGCTACCACTAGCGACCTGCATGCCTCGATGACGACAGGCATTAATAAAAGCGCGCACTTTGCCGTCTCTACCGCGTACGACTACTAGCGGGGTACCAGCCGCTTTTCGAGCGATATAACTCCCTGTTTCGGGTAAACCCGCCGACGGACAAAAGGGAACTGGTCGTCGGCGAAGGAGGGCTATTTCAGCATCAAATCGTTCTTGAGAATGATAATTCTCTACCGGTTCACGCCAGACGGTATCGCCAAGATCTGTAGTGCCCTCATCGATGTGAGTAAAGATACGATCAATAGTCTGTTGCTCATCTAACAGCGAGACACTTGCAATAAGGTTATGAGAACTACCGGAAATAGACATTTTGGTCACTCTAGATTATTGTTATTATGCATTTCAACATATACGACCCTCAGACATTTTTCAACTTCTGACCCTGATATTTCCACATTAACATTGCACTAATGGCATAAAAAAGACTCCCTTAGGAGCCTTTTTGGTACAAACAATGTTGTTGATGAAGTTATTACAGTGTTAGACCACCATCAACCACAATGCATTCACCGGTTGTGTAGGTTGATGCATCTGATACCAAGTAAAGCACGGTACCCGCCATTTCATCGGGCTCGGCATGTCGGTGCAGAGGAATATTTTTAATCGCATCATTTAATATTTTTTCATTGGCAAACAGTGCCCCGGCAAATTTGGTTTTGGTAAGACCAGGCAACAGGGCATTTACGCGAATTCCGTGGCGGCCGCACTCTTTGGCGAAGGCTTGAGTCATGTTGACTACAGCAGCTTTGGATATTGAGTAAATTCCCTGCATAGGGCCGGGCTTTAAAGCGTTAATGGATGCAGTGTTAACAATACTACCACCACCGTTATCACGCATTAATTTGCCACCTTCAACGCACATAAAGAAATACCCTCGAATATTGACATCAACTGTCTTTGTGTAGGCGCCTAGATCTGTATCTAAGATGTCACCAAAGTACGGGTTAGTTGCGGCATTATTGATAAGAATGTCGAGTTTTCCATGAGCTTGCTTAATATGCGCAAAACAGTTGCTAATATCGTCCATATTTCCGACGTGACAGGCAAGAGCTTCCGCGCTACCCCCAGCAGCTATAATCCCATCAGCAACAACCTGACAGTCATCAATTTTTCGGCTGGATACAATGACGTGAGCACCTTGTTGTCCTAGTAGCTTTGCAATTGACTCGCCAATACCGCGGCTAGCGCCAGTGACGAGTGCGATTTTACCGTGTAGATCAAATAATTTTGTAGCCATTATTATTGTTACTCCATTTAGTTTTTATAGGCCTGTTAGGCGCTGGTTAATAATTGCATCAGCTTCTGCCATTATGTCATCGATAAGTTTCTTTACAGTAGGTTTATCGTGAATGAGTCCAGCCACCATGCCGCATGACCAAGCGCCTGCATCCATATCACCTGTTTTCATTATCTTTGGATAAACACCTGCCACTTCCTCTGCGATATCCTCAAACTTTATGTTTGCTCCCAGAGCCGCCTCTTTTTCCAACAGGCGCTCTACAGCCGGGTTTTTAAGCACTCGCTCGGTATTGCGCAGCGGTCGCATCACTAAACGGGTATCTAGTTCCGAGGCGTCTAAGATGGCTTGCTTAACATTTTCATGCACCGGTGCTTCTTCAGTACAAATAAAACGCGTTCCCATATTCATGCCTTCGGCGCCCATCGCTAGTGATGCAACTAAGCTCCTGCCATCGGCCATTCCACCTGAGGAAACAAAAGGTATGGTCAACTCATCCGCAGCCCGCGGCAGTAAAATAAAGTTGGGCACATCATCTTCGCCCGGGTGTCCGCCACACTCAAATCCGTCAACTGATACGGCATCACAGCCAATCGATTCAGCTTTTAACGCATGCCGGACAGAGGTGCACTTGTGAATCACTTTAATACCGTTCTCTTTGAGAATAGGTAACCACTTGGCGGGATTATTACCTGCGGTTTCAACAACCTTAACGCCGCCATCAATAATCGATTGAATCAAACCGGGGTAGTCTGGGGGAGTGAGTGAGGGTAAAAAGGTTAGATTTACGCCAAAGGGTTTGTCGGTCATTTCACGGCATCGAGCAATTTCGTTAGCGAGTTTTTCCGGCGTACCGAGAGTTAAGCCAGTGATCATACCCAATCCACCGGCATTCGATACCGCCGCGGCCAACTCGGCCAGACCAACGTGGTGCATTCCACCTTGGATGATAGGGTGCTCTATACCCAGCATTTCAGTAATTCTAGTTTTCATTTTTATTCCTTTAAAGCTATTGATAAAGTTAATGAATCTAAATAATTTTTTCTTGTTTGAGAAAGTTTACAAGGTAGCTGACGGCTACGGCAAATAGAAGCAGTAGTATTCCGATCATTAGTCGCAGTGATACTAGACTGATTTTGGGTTTGACCGGAAACACATGAGTCTGTTCAATAGCCGCCCATTTGTGGTCTGCGAGATCTGTAGATGACATTTCTACCATCATTTGCAGCATGTCGCGAACACTGCGATAGCGCACCATTGCCACCATATCCCATTCATCATGGGTTGTTTCGTTAATGAATTCACCACTGACTGATGATACAAAGACAGGTAGGCTGCCGCGCTTGAGGAGTAGAGGAATAACACCATCTCCATAGCGTGCATCGGCAATCATGGGATCAGTCTCGGCTACCCAGGGTGAATCCTTGGAGTACAGCGAAGTCTCTCTAAAGCGGATTAGATTGACCATGATAAATTCATTACCATCATCTTTTTCAGCTAGTCTGCGCATGTAATTTACAGCTTTGTCGGTATCTTTACCGCGGACGTCTGCGTTGCTTACCAACGCCTTTATGTAGGACTCGAGTTCTGCATCCTTTACTGGATCACCTGAGCCTCCGTACCAACTTAGTCCCAGCAGATAGGCAAGTAAAAGCACGGCATAAAAGATCTTCATGTTTATGATTCCTCGGTAACTTGACCAACATAGGTTACGCCGATCCGAGTCGCGTGTGCGGCCATGGCAGACCTGAAACCATTCCTAATATGGCAGTAGGTATAGCGATCCTTTTGTGCTAGTTGCAGAGCTAGCTCGAGTGCTGCATTCTGCAATTCATTAACCGGATGAATGCTTCTGACTAGGTCGTGCTCAAGACACTCTGTCCCTGTGTATGCTACACCAGTGAGTACCATGTCATTGTATGCTTTGTGATTCGGCAGTAGTTTAACGGTGTCTCGAGTGACTGGCCCGAATGGAATTTTGATGTTCACCTCAGGAAAACAAAATCGGCCGCGATCATTGCGCATTACTCGGTAATCTACGGCGGCGGCAATAATGGCCCCGCCCGCATAGGCATTGCCGTTGATACAGGCCACTGTAGGTGCATTTAATAACGCGATGCGGCAAAGTACGGTATTGAAGAGATCTACGAATTGTTGCTTGTCAGCCGCATTTTGGGCGTTTAGCCAAACCAAGTTTATACCCGTAGAAAAGGTTTTTTCGTGCTCACAAGTAATCAATAGTGCGGTGTTACCTGGATAGCTTTCTACTTCGTCCAATGCCGCTAAATAATCATTCATAACCTCTGTGGTCAATGTATTTTCATTACCATTCTCGGTGTCTGTCAGCGTTAACACGTGAATTCCTTGTCGAACATCAAGTTCCATATTTGCCATAATATTTACCATAGAGGTTACCTAGTTGAGGAGGGTAGCAATCTGATTATGACATTGACCATGCCAGAATGTAAATATACTATACATACGACGCCAGTCTGGTTACTGGTGGCGTCGGTATACAAAAGTAAGTCTGTCCCAAAAAGGGCAGGCAGTTTTGAAAAGATTTTAGACCTTTGAGGGACGCAAATGATTTCTGCAAATATGCCATACAAAAAGAGCTTTAAAACGATTAATGGCAAAAGTATCGCCTTTGTGGATGTGGGAGAAGGTGACCCCATTGTTTTGTTACATGGCAACCCTACGTCTTCCTATCTTTGGAGAAATGTCATACCTCACCTCGAAGGGATGGGCCGAGTTATTGCGCCTGATTTGATTGGGCAGGGAGACTCAGACAAGCTGCCTGCGAGTGATGGCCCTGATCGGTATTCGTTTCAGGTTGCTTATAATTATCTAGCCGGATTACTTGATGAATTAGACGCCAATCAAAATGTAACCTTAGTGATTCATGACTGGGGGAGTGCGCTTGGCTTTTATTGGGCACAGCAACATGGCGCTGCAGTAAAAGGCATTGCCTATATGGAAGGTATTGTTTGTCCGCTAGGTTGGGAGGATTGGCCCGAATCTGCACGGGGTATTTTCAAAGGGTTTCGATCTGACAAAGGCGAAGATTTGATCTTACAGCGTAATATGTTTGTAGAAGCCGTGTTGCCAAGCTCAGTGATACGCAAGCTAGGTGAAGAAGAAATGGAACATTATCGACGGGCATTCTCTACCCCAGATGATCGACAGCCTACTCTAAATTGGCCACGCCAAATTCCGATTGATGGCGAGCCCGAACACATGGTCAAGCTGGTAGATAGCTATGGGCAATGGATGTTAGAAAATACATCATTGCCAAAGTTATTTATTAACGCGACACCAGGTTCTATTCTAACCGGGAAGGCAAGAGAGTTCTGCCGTACCTGGCCTAATCAACGCGAAGTGACGGTAGCAGGAACACATTTCATTCAGGAGGACTCACCTGATGAAATCGGCAGCGCGGTTGCTGAATGGTTGAATAGTCTTTAGAGAACAACAAAGCAAACTTAATGAGGATTTAAACAATGAATGATGTACCGGTGTATATGGTTGTTAACTTAGCTGTAACTGACGCAAGCGAATATCGTCAATATGAAAAAGGGTTTTTTCCTATTTTAAAGCGTTTTGGCGGCAAGTTCGTTACCTTTGATGATAACCCAGTAGCTCTTGAGGGCTTAGCGCCTCGCTCAGGCCGAATGATTATATTTAGCTTTCCTTCTGAAAAAGCCGCTAATGAATGGTGGGCAGATGAAGAATATCAAAAATTGAGTGAGCATAGGCGTGCCGGCACCAAAATGGAATTTTTGACTATGGTGCGTGGATTGCCGCCGAGAGTTTAAGTGTTATAAACGCCGGTCGAGGCTTTACATTTTTAAGATAACTAATTGGTGAAAGATCAGTGGCTACTTGGATGATCGTTTGGGGCGTTGCAGTTTTTGCCTATGGTTTCTTTTGGGCCTGGTACGTTGGCTTCGGGAGAAAGGTTTCAGAGGATGAACTAAAACGTTATATGGCCTTTATTGAGCAGTCTGGGCTCAGTGAAGAGTCCTTAGCGAGTTACCGAAATTTCTTTGCCAATGATGATGGTAAAGAGTTCTTTATGGCTAATCTATTGCACTTAAAAAGCCCAAAGCACGAATCACGGCAATTATTGGCTAAGTACACTTCAGTGTTTGTTGGTAAGTTAATGAAAAAGGCCGGACACCCTTACTTCTTTGGCTTAGCGCAGGCAAGAAATCTTGAAAACCTTAATTGTGAAGTCGTCGACGGTTGGACAACAGTTGCGCTGATGCGGTACCGAAGCCGCAGAGATCTTGGAGAGATGTTGGTGGATACTGTCGGCACAGAACATCACGGGTTCAAGCTAGCCGCTTTAGAAAAAACCTTTGCTTTCCCCGCGACGGGGAATCTTAATGTAGGCAGTGTTCGGTTAATGGTGGGGTTAGTGGTGGCGTTGATAGGTTGTGTTACTTACATTTTAATTTCTTAATACTGAATTTACGGTGGTTACTGGTATAGGGCGACTAATCAGTCAATAAATAAACTGATTAGTAAGAGTGTTTTGGGTAACATTGTTAGAAGCGTAGTGCATTACCATTTTAATAATAACGAGAAAACTTTCATTATGACGTCACAGAATTCCTTGTTCCAACCTTTTTATTTGGGCAGTTTGAGCCTAGAAAACAGAATTGTTATGGCCCCGATGACGCGCAATTTCTCACCTAACGACAATATTCCGGGGGACAACGTAGTCGACTATTACCGCCGTCGTGCAGAAGGCGGTGTTGGATTAATCATTACTGAGGGGACTTGTGTCGGCCATATAGGCGCGAGTGGTTATCCGGGCGTACCTTATTTCCATGGCGAAGCTCGATTGGCCGGTTGGAAGAAAGTGGTCGATGCAGTGCATGCGGCTGGCGGGAAAATAGCGCCTCAATTATGGCATGTCGGTGCGGTTCGCAAGTCAGGCACCATGCCAGAAGGTGATGTGCCAGGTTATGGTCCGTCTGGTATGAACGTACCCGGAAAAGTAAACCGCCAGGTAATGACTCAGCAAGATATAGACGATGTGGTAGAAGCTTTTGCTCAGGCTGCAGGCGACGCCAAAGATGCTGGCTTTGATGCGGTTGAATTACACGGTGCCCATGGTTATTTGATTGACCAGTTTTTTTGGGAAGGCACCAACCAGCGGGATGACCAGTATTCCGGATCAATAGAAAACCGTGGTCGTTTTGCGGTGGAGCTTATCACTGCAGTTAGAGCGGCTGTGGGACCGGAATTTCCGATTATATTGCGCTGGTCTCAGTGGAAGCAGCAGGACTATACTGCCCGCCTAGCAACTACTCCAGAAGAGCTAGAGCGATTTTTAATACCACTGTCTAATGCTGGTGTAGATATATTCCATTGCTCGCAACGACGTTTTTGGGAAGCAGAGTTCGACGGCAGTGATTTAAATTTAGCTGGTTGGACACAGCGCATCACGGGCAAGCCCTCTATTACCGTGGGTAGCGTGGGATTGGACGCTGACTTTACGCCAAAACCGGGCGAAATGACCTTTAGAGAGGCGGATCCTGCCAGCTTAGATACTTTGTTACATCGTCTGGATAATCAGGAGTTTGATTTGGTAGCCGTGGGCCGCGCACTCATAGCTAACCCTGATTGGGTTAATTTAGTTGAGGCAAAACGCATGGATGATTTAAAACCATTTCGCAAAGAACATTTGGGCGAATTGATTTAGCTAATAGTGCCATTATCAAAATAATAAGAGGGTGTGAGATTGGAACTCAAAAATAAAATTATTGTAATTACAGGTGCCGGAAGTGGCATTGGCAGAGCATTGGCGGTCCGTTTTCATGCGGAGGGGGCTAAGGCTGTCGTGTCGGTTGATATCAATCTTGAAAATGCGCAAGAGACAGCCGCTATGGTTGGTGGCGTTGCGATGTCAGCAGATGTTGCCAAAGAAGAGGATATTCTTCGAGTCATCGAAACAACGGAAACCGATATTGGGCCGATTGATTTGTTTTGTTCAAATGCTGGCGTGGGTATGGGCGAAGACCTCACCTCACCTAATTCGGAATGGCAAATGATTTGGGATATCAATGTTATGTCCCATGTTTATGCCGCGCGGCATTTGGTACCAAGAATGGTTGCTCGTGGTGGTGGTTATCTGATGAATACGTCTTCTGCCGCTGGCCTGTTAAATCAAATTGGCGGCGCGGCTTACGGCGTGACTAAGCATGCCGCAGTGGGTTTTGGGGAGTGGGTTGCTATCCATCACCAGCATGAAGGCATAAAAGTGTCTATGTTGTGCCCCCAGGCGGTTCGAACGCCGATGACCGAGGTCGTAAACGACGCAACAGCTGCTGCCGCTAGCAATGGCATGATTGAGCCGGCCGAATTAGCGGAAACGGTTGTTGAGGAGCTGCGAAAAGAGAGCTTTATTATTTTGCCGCACCCGATTGTATTAGACTATATGCGTAATAAAACGAACAATTATGACCGCTGGATCGGTGGTATGAACAAGCTAATGAGAAAAATAACAGGTCTAATTTAAATAATTATCAACTAACAAATCAAGAGGGTATCTGATGGGTTTTGAGTTAACCGCTCGGGCGGAAGAAATAAATAATAAGTTAAAGGCTTTTATGGATGAACATATTTATCCGCGGGAGTCAGATTACGACGACTTTACCAATGATCATAAAAACTTGTGGCAATACCCCGAATGGTTTGAAGACCTTAAAGCAGAGGCTCGTAAACAGGGACTTTGGAATCTATTTCTTCCAGCAGAGTACCAGCCTTGGAGCCCAGGGCTAAGCAACGCTGAAATAGCACCACTTTTTGAAACTATGTCTCGCTCAGCGTGGGCCCAGCAAATATTTAATTGTAATGCGCCCGATAGAGGCAATATGGAGGTGCTGGCTAAGTACGGTACGCCAGAGCAGCAAGAACAATGGCTGATGCCTTTGCTAGCCGGAGAGATTCGATCAGCTTATGCCATGACTGAGCCAGATGTAGCGTCCTCCGATGCGACCAATATGGAGCTTAAAATTGAACGCGACGGTGATGATTATGTCCTCAATGGTCGTAAATGGTGGACAACCAATGTTATTGGACCGAAGTGTAAGGTGATGTTGGTTATGGGTAAGTCGAATCCCAATGGCCCTCGTCATCAGCAGCATTCAACCATACTTGTGCCAACGGATGCGCCTGGGGTGACTATTGCTCGGCCGTTGCGAGTATTTGGTGAATATCATTCTCCCGGCGGGGAAGGTGATGTTATTTTCAGAAATGTTCGGGTTCCAGTGACAAATCTTATTTTAGGTGAAGGTAGAGGCTTTGAAATCGCCCAGGGTCGACTTGGACCTGGCCGCTTCCAATACGCAATGATGTTTGTTGGTATGGCTCAGCGGAGTTTGGAGCTAATGTGTGAACGCGCAGTGAGTCGTGTAGCTTTTGGTGAGCAGCTGAGTAAAAAAACTAGTGTTCAACATGAAATAGCCAGAAGTCGCTGTGATATTGAACAGTGTCGATTGCTGGTGTTGTCGGCTGCAGAAAAGATGGACAAGTACGGTATCGATGCCGCGCGTGCTGAAATCTCAATGCTCAAAATTGTTGCTCCAAAGATGTGTGAGGATGTGTCTAGCCGTGCTATGCAAATATTTGGTGGTATGGGTGTCAGTCAAGACACGCCATTGGCGCATATTTTCACGACCAGTCGTTTTTGTCGAATTGCTGATGGTCCAGATGAGGTGCATATGTCTCAGTTGGCAAAATTAACTATCCGTTCATTGGCAAGACAGTAAGAGAGACTGATATGAGTTCAATTAAAGAAGTTTTCAACGTAATTTCGGATGTGGTGCGGGCTTTGCCTGTGTTATTGTGGTGCGGGCTTTGCCTGTGTTATTGGCGAAACAACCGACGTCGGATGATCCTGCGTCAATAGCCTCAGTATTTGAGGATACTGTGGCGCGCCATCCTGACAGAAATATGATCGTCTTTGAGGGTCGAGAGATTAGCTGGGGAGAGTTTAATGAGCTGGCTAACTCTTTTGCCCATGCATTAGTTGCTCGTGGTGTTAAGCGCGAAGATTGCGTTACCGTTATCATGGAAAACCGCATCGAGATGTTGGCTGCAATCATAGCTCTGCAAAAGATCGGTGCTATTGCCGGAATGGTTAATCCTGGTTTGGTCGGCGCTCAGTTAGCGCACTGTATCAATGTGACTAAATCAGTAAAGTGTCTTGCTGGAGAAGAAATATTTAGTAGCGTAATGGATGTTCGTGCGAACCTAGATATGGAAGATAAGGACATTCTTTGGGTGGCGGATCTACGTGAGAGTCCTCGGCCCGAGCCCATGGAAGACATTATGGGTGTGCTAGAGCAATACCCAACGACGAATTTGGAAGATACCAATACAATTTTAGCCGGTGCAACCGGCTTTTACATATTTACCTCTGGTACAACAGGAATGCCTAAAGCTGCGAAAGTGGGGCAGAGGCGCTTGTTAACAGCAGGGAACTCGTTTAGTAAAGTGGGCGTTAGAGCAAAACCAACGGATAGGATGTATTTGTGCTTGCCTCTCTTTCACGGGACAGGTTTCATCTGTGGTGTAAATAGCGCTATTTTCAGTGGTGCCTCGATGTTTTTACGTCGCAAGTTCTCAGCGTCCGCGTTCTGGCCAGAAATTCAAAAATATCAGTGCACTATCTTTTTCTATGTTGGAGAACTGTGCCGGTATCTTGTCACGCAGCCACCTTGCCCAGAAGAGCTAAATAACCCTTTAGATAGAGTTTTTGGAAATGGCTTACGTCCGGATGTCTGGGATGAGTTCAAAGGACGTTTTGGTATCGATCGAGTCTGTGAATTTTACGGTTCCAGCGAGGGAAATGTGTCCTTCATCAACGCCTTTAATAAAAATAAAACCATCGGCTATTGCCCTGGAACCATCATACTTGTGGAATATGATATTGAGCAGGATGAAATGGTGCTGGATGCGGAGGGTAAATACATTCAGGTAGAGTCCGGAAAGCCGGGACTATTGCTGGCTGAGATTGACGATCGTTTTCGATTTGATGGCTACACCGATGTTGCAGCGTCTGAAGCAAAGACCCTGAGAGATGTTATAAAGCCGGGTGATGCTTGGTTTAATACTGGTGATCTTATTACTGAGGTTGATGTAGGGTTTACGATGGGTAAACCGCACTATCAGTTTGTTGATCGCGTAGGTGATACCTTCCGGTGGCGTTCAGAAAACGTGTCGACAAATGAAGTAGGCGAGATTTTAAATGCTAATGAGCAAGTCGAAATTGCGAACGTCTACGGCGTCGATGTCCCTGCTGCAGAGGGTAAGGCTGGTATGGCTTCAATAGCTCTAAATTCAGGATCTGTATTCGATCCTGTTGAATTTTCAGCCTATGTTACTGCTAATTTACCTGCCTTTGCCCAGCCCGTTTTTGTCCGGATTCAGTCGGGGATGACCACCACCGGTACGTTTAAGTTGGTAAAAGGTGAGTTACGCAAGCAAGCCTTCCATTTAGATCAACTAGACGGTGACGAAGTGTACGTTCAATTACCACGCACCAGTCATTACCAGCCGCTAGACCAGAAATTATATGAGTCGATCAGAGACGGGCTCGCAGGGTACTAAACAAATACTACAGAAGGAGTTTATGGGTGGATTTTTCATCAGATGTTATCACTATTGAGAAAACAGGCGCGGTAGGCACAATTTGGCTTGATCGCCCTGACAAATACAATGCTCTATCTGAGCCAGTTTGGCTCGCTATTCCCGAGGCCCTTAAGTCTCTCGAGGCAGATGCTGATATTCGCTCAATCATTGTTGCGGGCCGCGGTAAGCACTTTTGTGTCGGTATCGATTTGGTTCAGAGTGGTATGGGTACCCATCAAAGGCCTGCTGGCGAGTCCGAGGCGGTAGCGAATCTCAAGCAATTACAGGGTACTAGCAAGTTTCAGGCCTCTATATCGTCTCTCGCTGAATGTCCATTGCCCGTTATCGCTGTGGTGCACGGCCATTGTTTGGGAGCAGGTATAGATATGATTACTGCCTGTGACATCAGAATTGCGGCAGCGGATAGCAACTTTAGTGTGCGTGAGACACGTATTGGTCTGGTGGCTGATGTTGGCACACTGCAACGATTACCTAAAATATTGAATGCCGGTCATGTAGCAGAGCTGGCCTACAGCGCAAAAGATATCAATGCCGCGCGGGCGGAGAAGATTGGCTTAGTAAATGATGTCTATGAGACTTTTGATGCGGCTTATGCTGAGGGAATGGCTCTGGCGACTATTATTGCAGCTAATCCGCCCATGGCAGTAAGAGGAACTAAGTTTATGCTTCAGCAGGGCGAGACTTTGACGACAGAACAGAGTTTATTGATGAATGGAATGTTTACGATGATCACTAGCTTAAAATCTAATGATCTTCAGGAGTCCATGCATGCCTTTGCTGAGCGACGGCCGCCTGTTTATACTGGAACATAGAAACACACTTAAGTCGTAACCAAACCGTTAATTCACCTAGTTATTTTGAGAGGATATTATGAGTAATACCGCTTATATTTATGATGCAGTGCGAACACCGCGAAGCAAGGGCAAACCTGGAGGCACACTTCACGAGGTAAAGCCTATTGATCTAGGTGCTGGCGTACTTCGAGCCCTTCAAGAGAGAAATGACCTTGATACGTCTTATGTTGATGACGTGATTATGGGGTGCGTATCACCTGTGGGTGAGCAGGGCAGCGACATAGCAAAAATGATGACTCAAAATGCCGGTTGGCATGAGTCAGTTGCCGGCGTGCAACTGAATCGTTTTTGCGCATCAGGATTAGAGGCGGTCAATACTGGCGCACAGAAGGTCGCGTCCGGCTGGGAGCAGTTAGTGGTTGCCGGTGGTGTTGAATGCATGTCACGGGTGCCTATGGGCTCTGATGGCGGTTCAATGATGGGTGATGCTGCGTTTGCTATTCAAGAAAGCTTTGTTCCTCAAGGTATTGGGGCGGATACCATCGCTACTATTGATGGGTATAGTCGAGAAGATGTTGATGCTTACGCCATGGAATCACAGCGGCGCGCCGCACACGCCAGGGATAGTGGTTGGTTTGATGGTTCGGTAGTCCCTGTACGGGATAAAAATGGTTTGATGATTCTTGAGCGTGATGATTTTATCAAGCCGGGCACTAATATGGAAATTTTGGGTGGCTTAAGACCCTCGTTTGAAATGATGGGGAATATGGCTTTTGATGAAATAATACTACGCAAATACAATACGTTAGAAAGTATTTCTCATGTACATACTCCAGGTAATTCGTCCGGTATTGTAGATGGTGCAAGTGCTGTATTGATTGGCTCAGAGAAGGCTGGCAAAGACCTTAACTTGACACCCAGAGGGCGTATTTTGGCGGGCTCTATTTTAGCATCGGATCCCGTAATTATGCTTGCAGGTCCCGGCCCAGCAGCGATGAAATGTCTGAAAACTGCTGGTTTAAAGGCGAGTGATATCGATTTGTGGGAAATCAATGAGGCATTCGCTTCAGTAGCGATGCGCTACATGAAAGATCTCGATATAGATCATTCTATTACCAATGTTAACGGTGGTTCTATTGCTATGGGGCACCCACTGGGAGCGACTGGCGCTATGTTGGTAAGCACCATGTTGGATGAGTTGGAGCGTAGACAGTTAAAGCGCGCCATGCTCTCTCTCTGCGTAGGTGGCGGGATGGGAATTTCTTGCCTGATCGAGCGCGTTTAAGTTCATCTTCGCAGACCAATCAACGACTTTATAAAAGGTTTTAATAATGGGTGTTTTTAAGTACGAGAAAGACGAGCAGGGCATTGTCACAGTGACAATGGACATGACTGGACCTGTGAACGCAATAAATGCGGAATATAGCGATGCAATGAATGAAACCGTTGTGCGCCTGGAGGCGGAAACGGGTCTTACGGGGGTTGTTTTCGCCTCGGCAAAAAAGGTGTTCTTCGCCGGTGCTGACTTGAACGAATTAGTACTTATGGATGCAGGTAATGATGAAGATTTGTTTGCCAATGGCGAATTAATTAAAAGTCATTTTAGGCGCTTAGAAAAACTTCCAGTTCCGGTAGTTGCAGCGATCAACGGAGCTGCGTTAGGCGGGGGTTATGAGTTGTCTCTGGCGTGTAATTATCGTATTGCTTATAACCACAAGTCAGTGCAGATCGGTCTTCCTGAATGTGCCATAGGTGTCTATCCAGCCGGCGGCGGTGTTGTTCGTTTAACAAAATTAATCGGTGTTGAAAAGTCCTTAGATATTATTTTAAAAAGCCAACGGCTGGTCCCCGAAAAGGCCTTAGCTGCCGGTTTGATCGATGCGTTAGTTGAGTCAATCGATGATCTGATACCCTCAGCAAAGGCGTGGATCACTAAACATGGCGATAATAAGGATGCTTCAGTGCAGCCTTGGGACCGAAAGGGCTATAAAGTTCCAGGAGGAGCCATTAACTCACCGCGCAATGCCCAGCTAGCGGGTATGGCTCCCACCATGCTGCACAAGCAGACTCGAGGGCTTATGCCGCAAATGACAGCGGCAATGGACATCGCGTTTCAGTCGACGGTTATAGATATAGACACAATGCTGCGCGTAGAAGGACGTGAGTTCATTAAAGTTGTAACGGGCCCTGTGGCTAAGAACATGATTACGGCATTCTTCTTTCAACTTAGCAAAATCAATGCCGGGGCCAGCCGTCCCAAAGGAATTGAGAAGAATCCCACGCGCAAGCTTGGCGTTTTGGGTGCAGGCATGATGGGGCAGGGTATTGCCTACGTCGCTGCAAAGGTTGGTATTGAGGTCATATTGAAGGATATGACTCAAGAAGCTGCGGACAAGGGTAAGGCCTACTCTGAGGCCCTAGTCAATAAAGCCGTCAAGCGAGGGAAGATGTTCCAGTCACAGGCGGATACTTTATTAGGACTGATTACGCCCACTGCGAATAACGAAGATCTGCGCGGTTGTGATTTGATTATTGAAGCGGTGTTTGAAAATATCGAATTGAAGAATAAGATTATCGCCAATACCGAGCAATATTTGTCCGAAGACGGCTTCTGGGGGTCGAATACTTCGACACTACCTATTACGGAGTTATCGTTAGCTGCGAACAAGCCTGAAAACTTTGTGGGCATCCACTTTTTCTCTCCAGTGGATAAAATGCCGCTGGTTGAAATCATTGTGGGTGATAAAACTAGTGATGAGGCGTTGGCTAAGGCATTTGATTTCACACAGCAGATTCGTAAAACCCCGATTGTCGTGAATGACTCCCTTGGGTTCTTTACCTCTAGAACCTTCGGTACTTACCTAGACGAGGGCTTACAGCTGTTAACCGAAGGTGTTCATCCGGTCAAAATTGACACCTTGGGTAGGGCTATTGGTATGCCCGTGGGGCCATTGCAGGTAGGCGATGAGACCAGTTTGGAGTTGACACGTAAAGCCGGTGAGACATGGGCTGCCATGGGTGTTGAGGATAAGTGGACCAACGGTGATGTAACGCGACGAGTGATCAAGGACATGATTACCGATAATGGCCGTGGAGGTCGTCATCATGGTGGCGGGTACTATGAGTACCATGCTGATGGATCAAAGAATATCTGGCCCGGTTTGTATGACCTTTATTACAACGAAGATACCTTTGTCGCTGATGAGGATATTAAGGATCGCTTGATGTTTCGTCAGGTGATTGAGGCTCTTAAGTGTCTCGAAACTGGGGTCTTGAGGTCCGTTGCAGATGGCAATATTGGCTCGATCATGGGCATTGGCGCGCCTGCGCATACTGGTGGCTTAATTCAGTACGTTAACACCTATGGTTTTGACGAGTTCGCGGTTCGTTGCGATGCGCTTGCAGAGGCTTATGGGGAGCGTTTTACTTGCCCCGAGATAGTCAGGCAACATGCTAAAAGTGGTGAATTGATGCTTTAGAGCGCTAGTGCGTTAAAAAAAACCTGACTAGCAGATGGCGCCAGTCAGGTTTTTTTGTGCCTTTACATAATGAAGTCGCGAGTCGCATTTAGCAGTTGTGGGAACATTGCCCCCAACTTGGCCATCCAGAAGTTAAACCAATACTCTATTTTTTGTAAAAAAGTAAGCTCGAGTCGGTCAGATAAGTTCTGCTGTTTGTCATCCAGATAGGCATGTATCGCATCGACCTCGTCTACTCCGAGTGTCTCATAAAAACCGATCATACCCTTGTGAGTGCGGGTTCCCCCAATAACGATTGAGGCGAAGTCATTGTGAGTTTGCTCACTCATGTAACGAAGGTTAGGAACTACATAGTTACTCAAGGCATTGATGCCATGACAGGAGCCGCAGTTATTGTGGTAGATTGATTCTCCCAGTTTGATCAAGTCAGGATCAGTGTTGGCGGAATGGCCCAGCGCTCGTATGGTGGTTAATTCCTCACTCGCCAATTGATTAGTTTGATTAAACTGGCCTTTTTTAAACACTAGTAATTTGTTTTGGTTGGTTTTATTGCGTTGAAGTTCATCGCCAACAGTAATCATGACGGTTCCACCACTACCCTGGGCAACGGCAACATACTGCTCGCCATCAAGCTCAAATGTCATTGGTCCTGCAAGGACCGCGCTATCAGACTTGTACTGCCATAGCTTTTCGCCGTCATAGGCGTCATAGGCTGCAAATGTGCCATCCCAGGTACCCTGAAAGACCAAATCGCCAGCAGTACTTAAAATACCACCATTGGAGGGCTTGGCGTGGCGTACCTGCCAGGCTCGTTGTTTCTTGATAGGATCCCAGGCTACTAACTCTCCAAAAATAAGGGCATCCATGGATGCTCTTCCCGCCACCCAGCTTTTTGGGTCTCGATTAGTGTTCAAGTCGACGCCAGTGTTCCATCGATTGACTCGATACATAACCTCTTTTTCCGCACTAAAGTAGGCGGGAATGCTTTGCACAGGAATATACATTAAGCCAGTTTTTACGCTAAACGACATGGGCTGCCAATTGTGCGCGCCATAGGGAGAAGGCCATATATAACTACCACCATTTTTTTGATAGTCAGCAAACTTACTCTCTACAGGTCGCCCCGTGTCCATATCAACGTGAGTTGCCCATGTAGCCTTGCTGAACTTGTCAGCAGACAATAGCTCTCCAGTTTTGCGATCAAGCACATAAAAAAAGCCATTCTTTGGCGCTTGCATAATGACTGAGCGCGCTTGCCCATTGATCTCTAATTCGGCTAGCACTAACTGCTGCGTTGCTGTGTAGTCCCAGTTATCAGCAGGGGTGACCTGATAATGCCAGACATATTCGCCAGTATCGGGCCGCAAAGCGACGATCGAGCTTAAATATAGGTTATCTCCGCCGCCAGGACTGCGCAGATCGCGATTCCACGGAGAGCCATTGCCAGTGCCGATGTACAGTAAATCTAACGTGGGGTCATAGACCAGAGAGTCCCATGCAGTTCCGCCCCCACCGCCGAGTGTGTACCATTCATCACCGCTCCACGTTTCTAGAGCCGCTTCTAGGGCAGGGCTCTCTTGTGGTTGGTTGCGATCACCGGGAACAGTATAGAAACGCCAGTTCATTTCACCGGTGTTAACGTCATAAGCACTAACGTACCCGCGCACGCCTAGCTCAGCACCACCATTACCGATGATGACCATACCCTTTACGATCCTTGGAGCGCCTGTAACACTGTAGTTGCCATCTGTTGGAGTGCTTTGAATAGACCAGTTTTCTTCACCGGTCGCAGCATCAAGAGCAATCAATCGGCCATCTAGAGCACCAAAGAACACTTGTAGTGGTGCATCAGCATTATCTTGCCATATGGCGACGCCCCGGTTGACCGGGCCACAGCATGTCTTGGCTAGCTGTGCTTTGGGGACTTTGGCGTCGTAATGCCATAATTCTTCGCCCGTTCGAGCGTCCAGCGCGTGAACGTGACTCCACCCTGTGCTGACATAAATAACACCGTTGTGGACAAGTGGTGTCGCTTCCATACCCCGCGCAGTATCAAATTTGAAAGACCACGCTAAATCCAGCTCGCTAACATTATCGCGATTTATTTTATTTAGAGGGCTGAAGCGCTGCTCTTTGTAGGTTCGCCCATAGCTCAACCATTCGCCCGCCGGCTCAACAATTGATTGTTGATTGACAATTTGAGGTAGTTCGGTAGCGTTAGCACTGAATACAAATGCTAATGCAAGCAGAGAGATTGTTCGCATGCGAGTTTCCTTTAAAGACTGATTTATTATTATTTTTCTAGAGCTTCAAGCTTCTATTATTATTTTTTCTGCAGGGCCATCTCGACAAATTGCAGTCTGTCTTGCCCAAAAAACATTTCTTCATCAACAAACATCGTCGGCGCGCCAAATAAGCCCCGTTTAACAGCAGCCTCGGTGTTAGTAATAAGCTTTGCTTTTATATCCGCGTCCTGTGTGGACTCTAAGATTGATGGTGCGTTTAGGTCAGCAGTGGAGAGTACTTCAATAACCGTCTCCATATCACCCATATTTTTGCTGTCGACCCAAATAGCATTAAAAACCGCGCTGATGTAGGTATTAAAATAATCGCCGTCTAACGCCGCCACAGCGCCTCTCATGAGATTTAGTGTATTGATGGGGAAGTGAGGGTTATTGTTGAGGGGAACGTCATATAGCTTAGCGAATCGAGGCAGATCATCCATCATCATGTAGCGTCCCTTCGCAGGAACCATTACCGGTGAGCTATTTCCAGATGCTTTGAATAAACCACCTAAAAGAACAGGGCGGTAATCAATTAAGCAGTTATATTGTTGCTGTAACTGCTGTAGTCGTTTGAACGCTAAATAGGCTGTGGGGCTTCCCACATCAAAGTAAAATTCTATTATTTTCGTCATAGTGTTTTCCTACCATTTTTCGTCCCAAGGACGTACGTCGAGTTCAAAGGTCCAAGCATTACGTGGTTGGTCATAGAGTGTTACATAATTGGTGGCTAAGTCATCCGGCTTAACGATACCGTCTACGGCTTTTCGTTGCTCATAGATTGGCACATTGTCTTTAACCCACTGAGTATCAACAGCCGCATCTATTACGATGTGGGCCACATGGATATTTTTAGGACCAAGTTCTCGAGCCATACTTTGCGCTAGAGCGCGCAAGCCGTGCTTAGCACTGGCGAAAGCAGCGAATCCCGCTGAGCCACGAACGCTGGCTGTTGCGCCGGTGAACAGAATGGTGCCTCGATTTCTCGTGGTCATATAGCGAGCAGCCTCGCGGCCATTTAAAAATCCTGCAAAACAGGCCATTTCCCAAATCTTGAAAAATTTACGGCTATCAGTTTCTAGGATTCCCATTGGAACATTAGCGCCTACGTTAAACACAACAACATCAATTTCACCGATATTATCTTCAATGTTTTTGAATAGAGCTTCTGTAGCATCTTCTTTGCGGGCGTCGCACCCGAATCCAAAGGCTTTGCCTCCGGCCGCAGAGATCTCCTCAATTAAAGGCTTAAGCTTATCCTCGTTGCGTCGAGTGGCACAGATCGTAAGGCCACGCTTTGCAAACTTGCGCGCTATAGCACTGCCAATGGCGTCACCGGCACCGATAATGAGTGCAACTTTATTTTTCACTATGGCCTCCTAGGGTCTTTCCAGTTTGGTGCTTCACTACATTGTGTTTTATATCACACTAGCATAAGAGGGTGCGGGCTTGTTTGAGAATCACTGGTCACTAAACTGATTGGGCCAGGTTATGATAGCAGCGAGATTGATTTCTTACGTAAATAGCTGACGTATTTGTCGGGAAATAAGCTTAACGCAGTCTATTTGAGAGACCTGCTGATCCTCATGTAGGCGTAACCAAAAGTCAAATGAGGCCAGCGCATAGGCCGATTGTCGATCGCATTCTGCTAAATCACAGATTTCAGGTACCCAACTTTCTAACTCTTTTTGCAAACGTTTTTGGTTAAGTGTGTAATTTTTTTGGATGATTGGCGTGTTCCATCGACGGATTCTACCTGACAGCATAAAGTTTTTGACTGATCTGTAGCCGCCAGTGAGCTTGTCTATTGCATGTAAAACCCTAGTATCTAGATCACCCGAGCGATCGCCGCCCTCAAATAAGGGTCGTGTATCTTTAAGTATGATTTCATTGGCGGTTTCGAAGATGCTGTCCATGTCATCAAAATGTCTGAATACCGAGCGAATTCCAACATCAGCGCGATGCGCCACTTGCTGTGCAGTAGGGATTAGGTGCCCCTCATCGATTAACTCAATAATGGCGGTAATGATTAGCTGACGACTTCGTTCGCTGCGTAGCAGTCGACCGTCAGGCTTGTCCTGAGTAATAGGTTTAATGTCCTGAGGTGGTGTCATTGTGTAAGCCTTTACGTCGAGTTATTTAACATCAATTGTTAAAATCTGCTGTGTTCATTCTGTCATGTTTGGCCTATTTAAACAATTAACAAAAGTGCGTACAAGATCTCTTTTAAAGCCTATTTAAGCTTTTAAATCAACAGCATATAATTACATTCTAGAATTAACTTTAATTATATCTGTAGAGTTTTCCGGTAATGTAAACAATGTCCCATCCACCCCTAGCGTATATTCCGTAAAAATATCATCAACCCCATCTAGCCAGATGGACTCAAGTCCCGGTATGTCAAGAGGTGGCACTATATGGTAGTAAAGTAGATGTCCAACATCCGCATCTCGTGCAATTTCAGCCACTTCTGTCGGGCTAGTATGGTAATCAAGAACATCATGAAAAATCTTACTAAGCGGGGAATTGCCAGCTCGTTCTGCGGATTGGCTCATCACGGATAGCAGCTCATTAGATAATGCTTCATGCACCAGTAGATCGACTTGTTTTGAAAAAAGCTCAATATTTGCACTTTTTGTGGTATCTCCTGAAATCAACACTGTTCGACCTTTAAAGGTAAATAAATAACCCACAGCGGGTGATATGGGTTGGTGGTCTACTGCAAACATCTCCACCGTTAAGCCGCTGTTGTCATAAACCATTGTCTTTTGGCCCAGTTCTGGGACCTGATGGCTATTTGCAACCAATCCTGAGCCGCTGAGGTTTGCTACGGAGTTGCCATGATGGTCATAACGATGCACTGAATCTTGTGCGTAAGCTTGGTTAAACCCTGCAACGACCTCTGAAACGCCGCTTGGCCCGTGCACGGTTAGAGGGCTCGTATGTGAGCCTGCCACCCAACGATTCATGGCTCGACCTCTGAAACGCCGCTTGGCCCGTGCACGGTTAGAGGGCTCGTATGTGAGCCTGCCACCCAACGATTCATGGCTAACTCTCCCAAACCACCAATATGATCAGAATGAAAGTGGGTAAGAAAGACGCCCTCGATAGCGCCTCTATTTAGGCCCATTCGAGCCAAATTGGAAGATCCACCAACGCCAAGATCTATGATGAACATTTTAGAGTTTGCAATCACGGCAACGCAAGGCCCAGACCTATTGTCGCTTGGCATGGGGCCACCTGCGCCACAAAGAGCCACATGTAGACCCTCACCAAGGTCACTGATTACATCGAATTGTATGACGCGAGTAGCGGCAGTGGGTAAAAGTTGTCGCATTATCAAAGTCTGGTTAGCATAAATACCCACAGCGATAAGAGCGATTACGCTCAAAATGATAAAACGTTTACTAATTGTCATGGAGATACCTTGCATCGATCAAAAAACTAAGGGTGTCATGATGGCAGTAGGTATGTCAATATATTGGTCAGTTATGCGTGTTTACGACCAAAAAAGGAATATTCCCCAATGCCTGATGTTAAGCCTCTTGTTTTGATTGGTGTTCCACCGTCGCCCTATACCCGAAAAATGACCGCATTGTTGCGTTATCGCCATATCGACTATCGAATCATCTGGGGTGATCCAGGGAGTGTTTTAACGGAGATGGGGATACCGTTACCTAGAGTTCCTTTGCTCCCGACATGCCTAATGCCAGATACTTCTGGACTGTTACAGGCGGTGTGTGATTCTACTCCCATCATTCGCAGGCTTGATGCCGAATTTTCTCATCGACAAGTAATTCCAGCTAATCCTGTGATGGCATTTATTGATTACTTATTGGAGGACTTTGCCGATGAATGGTGTACCAAGTATATGTTCCATTATCGCTGGGCTCTTGATGAGGATGCCGATAATGCTGGGACACTGCTGCCGTTTTTTCATAAGACAGATATGCCCGTTGACACACACAACCAGTTCAAGCCATGGATAACTGATAAGCAAGTAGGTCGTCTTCATGTTGTGGGCTCCAATGATGTGACTGCACCCTTGATCGATGCGAGTTATCGACGGTTTTTGGTGGCGCTGGAATCCCTTTTAGAAACTCAGCCTTTTATCCTAGGTCGGCGCCCCAGTGCCTGTGACTTTGCTATCTATGGGCAGTTAACTCAATTAGTAGGATTTGATCCTAGCTCACGTAAGATTGCTCATGCTTTGGCACCCAGGGTGGTGGCTTGGACGGGACTAATGGAAGACCAATGCGGACTTGAGACAGCAGGCAATGACTGGACCTCCGTTGAGGAGATACCGGCAAGCTTAACTTCACTACTCAATGAGGTTGGCAGGGTCTATGTGCCGGCTCTGTTAGCGAATGCCGCAGCACTTAATCGAGGCGATAAGATATGGGAAGCTGATATTGACGGTAGTTTGTGGAGTCAGCAGACTTTTGCCTATCAGGGTAAATGCCTTGAATGGATTAAGGGTGAATTTAAGGTGTTAAGTCAGAGTGATCAAGAGAGTGTTAATAAGCTACTTGCGGGCACTGGTTGTGAGGCCTTACTGATCTAACTATCCACAAATGTTCAGAGGAATAGAGCAATGAGTGATCAATTTAAAGAGCAGGGTGGGGCTGCGACTATGGACCCCAGTCGGCTGAGACGTTGGATTGCATCAAAATTTATGACCAGCATGATCGATCCTGAGAAACTAAAGCAAAAGCGACGTAAGCAGGAGCTTGATCGTATTAAGCGGGGAGCGAAGCGTGTTGTTGAATATTTCCATCAGGTCGACGATGGCTATAGTCATCTTGCGGCTCAGGCGCTTAAGGCTCTGACTGAAAAATATGATATTGAGTTGGTGTGCCATTTAGTCAGTGGGCCTTTGGGAGCGAATGCCGTAGAACCCGAATTATTGGTAGAGTTGTCTCGCTATGATTCATCAAAAATAGCGCCTCATTATGGTCTGAGCTTTCCCGAAAATCTTCCGGTACCGAGTCAAATTAGTATTAATTTGGCCGCATCAATTTACGCTGCTCTGGATGGACAAGGTTTTGTTAATCACGCCAAACAGATTGGTGACGCCTTATGGTCTTCGAATGATAGTGCCTTAGATAGTTTGGCAGCGGCGCTTGGTCGTGCCTCCGAATTAGACCTGAAGGCAAAAATAGAGGCGGGTAATGACAGACGGGAGGATCTAAAGCATTATTCTGGTGCTATGTTCTATTATGCCGGAGAGTGGTATTGGGGCGTAGACCGTCTGTATCATCTAGAGAATCGTCTTTCTGAGCTCGGTGGTGACAAGCAAGTGCAGATGCCCTTAATCGCGCCAAGACAAGAGATAACATCGGGTGATGTTCGTGATAATGGTAGTTTGACCTTAGAAGTATTTGCATCCCTACGCAGCCCTTATACGTCTATTGCCTTTGACCGTGCGATAGCATTAGCAAAAGACACCGGCGTTACTCTGTATGTTCGTCCAATCCTGCCCATGGTAATGCGCGGAGTTCCTGCCACCAGTGAAAAGGGTATTTATATATTTACCGATACCGCAAGAGAAGCTAGAGCAGCAAGTGTTCCATATAGAAGGTTTTATGACCCTATAGGTGAACCGGTACGACGTTGTTACTCACTGTATCCTTGGGCTTGTAGTTTGGGTAAGGGCAATCAGTTGCTGTCTAGCTTTCTGCGCGCGGCATTTGTTGACGGAGTTAATACTAATACGGAGCGAGGTCTAAAGTCTGTGGTCGAGAATGCCGGCTTAGACTGGATGGACGCTAAACCGCTTGTCGGGCAAGATGGATGGCAGCAAGCATTAGAAGATAACCGTTTAGCCATGTACGATAGTGGATTGTGGGGCGCGCCCAGTTTTCGGCTGCTAGATAGTGATAAAAAACCTGTACTGGCCCTTTGGGGTCAAGATCGACTATGGCTTGTGGCCAGAGAGATTCAGAACTTATTGACTAAATAGTCTTAATAAAAGAGTTCTGCTTGGACTATGGAGTCTGAGTGGACATTGAATTAGTATTCCATCTATTAAAAACACATCTCAAGGAGAAAGTTAAATGGTAGCAATGACCGATAGAGTAGATTTTGACATTGACCAAGGTATTGCAGTAATTACGATTAATAATCCACCGGTTAATGCGTTGAGTCATGCTGTTCGCGAAGGTATTTATAAAGGCGTTCAAAAAGCGTTAGATGATGACTCGGTTGTCGGTATGGTCATTTTTTGTGAGGGACGAACCTTTATAGCCGGAGCGGATATTAGTGAGTTCGGTAGTGCCCCCAAAGAGCCTCATCTCTCAGCTGTGCTGTCATTGTTAGATGAGTCCACCAAGCCAGTAGTGGCAGCGGTTCATGGGACTGCGTTGGGCGGCGGTCTGGAAACAACGCTCTGTTGTAACTACAGAGTCGCAGTAGCCGGTGCAAAGTTTGGGTTGCCTGAAGTGCACCTTGGACTTCTTCCTGGCGCTGGAGGGACGCAAAGATTACCGAGAGTTGTTGGCGTAGAGAAAGCATTGTCAATGGTTACCTCAGGTGCTCCTATTGGTGCTGCCGAAGCTCTAGAGACAGGTTTGATCGACAAGGTGGTTGGAGAAGATTTGCGCGGTAAAGCGGTTGCGTTTGCCGTGAGTAAAGTTGCTTTGGATACCCGGCACCCGCGCGTGCGAGACAATCAAGAAAAGTTACAGAGCGCCGCCGCTAATCCGGAAGTATTTGCAACAGTACGAAAAATGATTGCTCGTAAAACTCGCGGTTTTCTTGCGCCTGAATACAACATTCGATGCGTTGAAGCAGCCGTTTCTCAGCCTTTTGATGACGGAATAATAACTGAAGGTAAATTGTTTAGAGAATTGATGGCGGGCCCTCAATCTAAGGCGCAGCAATATTTCTTTTTTGCGGAGCGTCAGGCATCCAAAGTCATTGGCATCGATCAAGATACCGCTGAACTACCCATCAATACGGTGGGTGTGATTGGTGGGGGTCTAATGGGGGGTGGTATCGCTATGAATATGGCGAACGTAGGCATTCCTGTAACGATTGTTGAGACAACTCAAGTAGCGCTGGATCGTGGATTGGCAACTATCCGAAAGAATTATGAGAATACAGCCAGTAAGGGTCGACTCCGTGCCGAGGATGTTGAAATCAGATGCGGGTTAATCACTGGTGCCCTTGAGTTAGAGGCTCTAGCTGACTGCGATCTTATCATCGAAGCTGTTTTTGAAAATATGGTGGTTAAAAAAGATATCTTTACTCGTCTAGACACAATTGCTAAGTCAGACGCCATTCTTGCCTCAAATACCTCTGCACTGGACCTTAATGAGATAGCTAATGTCACTAGTCGTCCAGAATCTGTTATTGGGTTGCACTTTTTCTCTCCGGCTAATGTTATGAAGCTACTTGAGATCGTACGTGGAGAAAAAACCGCAGATCCGGTCATAAAAACCTGTATGGCGTTCGCCAAAAGAATTAAAAAGGTCGCCGCATTAGTAGGTGTATGCCCAGGCTTCGTAGGTAACCGCATACTTTATACCCGCCAGTATCAAGCCAGCATGGTAGCTCTTGAGGGAGCCGCTGTGGGTCAGGTTGATAAAGTGTTATTTGATTTTGGTTTCCCGATGGGTGCCTTTCAGATGGCTGATTTAGCCGGCCTTGATCTTGGCTGGGACAGTGCCACTTCAAAAAGCGAGAATGTTAAAGATAGACTGTGTGAGTTGGGACGCTTTGGTCAAAAAACCAGTGCAGGGTTTTATGACTATGATGAAAAACGTAGGCCATCGCCTTCAACGCTTGTGGCTGACTTAGTTAAGGATCATGCTCAGGTATCCGGTATTGCTCAGCGTGAGATCTCGGATCAAGAAATACTTGATCGATGCATACTCCCTATGGTCAATGAAGGGGCGAAGCTTTTAGACGAGGGCATTGCCATGCGTGCCAGTGATATCGATGTAGTGTACGTCTATGGTTACGGCTGGCCAATCTATCGTGGTGGACCCATGCACTATGCTAATAGCCTAGGCCTAGATAAGGTGCTAGAGAGGCTAAACCACTATCATCAGACGACGGGAGATGACTTTTGGATTCCGAGTCAATACCTTGTTGATTTAGCGGAGAGTGGCCAGTCATTTTAACAGGTGTAGTTAGCTGAAGTTAGCAGGGGGTGTTGTCGCTAAAAAGTCATTTTTTGGCGTTAATTCTTAGGTCGATGACACCCGAGTTGATTTTTTTTGTCCTTAAAGCCATCGTTTGGTCGCTTAAAGCGTAGCTAAAAGATCATTTAGCACGTAACTATCGTCGAGCATGAACTAACGCGGGGGTAACGCAAAGAATGCTCAAAGTGCGTTATCAGTCGCTGAATGATGGTTGCGTGACTTTACCTCGAGTCATACCCCGCTTTAGGTTGATACTAACCAAACATACCTGAATTATTCGCATCTGCGATGTCCTGCTCGCTCATACCCAGCTCTTCCATGACATTCTGGTTATGATGACCCAAGGGCGCGCCGCATAGCCCATATTTTGGGGGTGAATCTGATAGTTTAATGGCGCTACCGATTTGATTCTGAGTTGATCCGCTATAGGTGTCGACGGTAACAATGAGATCTCTCTGATTGATATGATCGCTCTCACAGGCTTCTGCGAGAGTCAGCACGGGTTCTACGCAGGCATCTTTGTCCTTGAATATTTCCACCCACTCGGCAAGACTTTTCGTGACAATAGTCGCTTCTAAAAGTTGCTTGAATTTCTGTTGGCTTTCCGCGTTTTGCTGACTGCCGAGCCCGATAAAACTTTCAAGACCCAGTGTGACGCATAGTTGACTAAAAAATTGTGGTTCAAGACTTCCAATAGATAGATTCCGACCATCAGCTGTTAGGTAATAGTCGTAAAAAGTACCTCCATTTAGGGTAGTTGTTCCTGGCTTTGGTTCTTCATTCCCGGCCAGAAAATTAGATCCGAACATACTGTTCATGCCGAATATTGCGTCGGTCATGCTAATGTCAACATGCTGCCCAATCCCGGTTTGAGTTCTTTGGTTGACTGCGGCCAGAATACCCACCACAGAATGCAAAGACCCACCTGCGAGGTCTGCAAGGGGCATCCCCATAATGGGTGTTCGAATACCATCTCGGCCACTGTATCCGTTCAGGCCAGACAGCGAAAGATAGTTGTTGTCATGACCAGCTCTGTCCCGATTTGGTCCAGTCTGCCCGTAACCGGTGATTGAGCAGTAAATAAGTTTTGGATTAATTTCCCGAAGTGTTTCAAAGCCCACACCGAGTCGATCCATAACACCAGGCCTGAACTGCTCAATAATAATGTCATAGCTAGCGACTAGCTTCTTGACCATCCCAACAGCCGCGGGATTTTTTAAGTCCAACCCAATTGAGCGTTTACTGCGATTTAAGACTGCATGAGTAGTGGACATTCCATCGCTAAATGGTCCCATGGCTCGAATCATGTCGGGCCGGGTTGGCGATTCTACGCGAAGCACATCAGCACCTAGATCAGCAAGCATCATTGTTGCAAAGGGTCCGGGGACCAGTGTTGTGAAATCAAGAATTTTTAAATTAGACAGCGCTTGCATGGTCAGAAGGATTCCTCTGGTTAGTTATCGTCGTATTAATTCGCACACCGTCATTAAAAGTCTTTTACTGTCTCAACGCAATGATTCACACGGTGTTTTTAGAGCAAGAATTTGCTGACTAAATCTCAAAAAACTAGCCTGCAAATAATAGAAAAATGGATAGATTTCAACGCAATGATTCACACGGTGTTTTTAGAGCAAGAATTTGCTGACTAAATCTCAAAAAACTAGCCTGCAAATAATAGAAAAATGGATAGATTTAATGGATTAATCACTAGCCTTAACTGTCACGATCTAATCATTGCTATTTGCACTAGTGAGGTATTAGTAATGATTAGATCTTTAAGTTTCGTGATTATTATTTGCGCTAGTTTAGCGACGACATGCGCGCATCTTGGCCCTCGAGCGGCAATTAGCCAATCTCAGAATGATCTAGTATTTGCTGTTGAAGTGCCAATCCCCAGAGATGCAGAAATTCAAATTGACTCGGTGGAAAAACTGGTTGCAGTTTCCGACCGAAGCCCAGCAGAAAACTTAGATTTTTATATAAGAGAACTTCCGCCGAAGGGTTGGATGCTGGAGTCTCAAAGAATTGGCAGTGGTATATCCTTAAAATTTATCAAGGGAAGCCAATTGATGAGCATCCAAATCACAAGTCGAGGATCGGGTCTGGAAAATAATAGTCAAATTTTGATACTCATTGAACAATAAAGTTTTATCAGTATGGATTTGATGTCTGTAGATAGTCTGGTTTCGTCCCAAGCTGAAGTAATGAATTTCTAATCTGATAAATCACTAAAGAATATGTTTGTTCTTTCATAAAGACTTTTCGCAACATTACCGTATTTCATTATTTGTAAAAATACCCTGAATCGCTCTATGATGATGCCTTCGATTTAATAGCAGATTCGGACCTTTTAAATGGTTAATCAAAAAGCGACTAACATAACGAGACATGAGGGTGATGTATCCAGTGCTGACCGCAGAGCTTTGCTCGGTCAACGTGGGGCCACACTCTGGTTTACTGGTTTATCAGGCAGTGGTAAAAGTACCATTGCCGTGGCGCTTGAAAGTGCGCTAATGAGCCAAAATAAGTTGAGCTATCGACTTGATGGCGACAATGTAAGATTGGGGATTAATAAGAATTTAGGTTTTTCCGCGGCTGATCGCGCGGAGAACATAAGGCGTATCGGTGAAATCGCAAAGCTTTTCAATGAGTCTGGTGTTATCACGCTGGCTAGCTTTATAAGTCCTTACAGAGAAGACCGGGATCAAGTGCGCCGCATTCATCAAGAAATGGGCTTAGCGTTTGTAGAAATATTTGTCGACTGCGATCTAGCGTCTGCCGAAAAGCGTGACCCCAAGGGCCTTTATAAAAAAGCCCGCGCTGGAGAGATTAAAAATTTTACTGGTATTGATGACCCCTATGAAGCGCCAGATCATCCGGAGCTGCATTTAGTGTCTGATAAAATGAGCTTGAGTGATGAGGTCAAGATCATCATTAAATATCTCGAAGACCATAATTTACTCTCATAACGCCATGAGCTTGGACAATTTTAGGTGATATTGCGTGACGATAACTGTTTGGAGACTACTTTTTGATTAAACCTCATGGCTCAGACTCTCTCAATGCTCTTTTCATTGCTAGTGATACTGATCGAAATCAGGCTCTTATAGATGCCTTGAATCTGCCAACGTTGCGCATCAATTCGGCAGCAGCAGCAAATTTAGTGATGCTGGGAGCAGGGTACTTTAATCCTCTCAAAGGGTTTATGAATCTTTCTGATGCTATGGGCGTTTGTGAGAGCCTCTACACTAGTGATGGACTATTTTGGCCTGTGCCTGTGATTAATTTGGTCAATCAGAAACCGTCGTTTGAACCAGGCTCTAAAATTGCATTATTGGATCCGAACGTTGATGGCCATCCTGTCCTAGCAATCATGGATGTTACAGCTATTGAAAGGGTCTCAGATGAACAATTGCGGGTCATGTCTGGAGAAATATTTGGCACTAATGATTCTAGCCATCCAGGGGTAGCTACTTTTAATACCCTTGGTAACTATCTGATTTCGGGCGAAGTACAGGTACTGAGTCTAAGTTACTTTCAGGCAGATTTTCCGGATACTTTTCGTACAGCCGCACAGATACGTAGTGAAATCGAGCAACGAGGATGGCAAAAAGTCGTTGCATTCCAGACTAGAAACCCCATGCATCGTGCTCACGAAGAGCTGTGCCACATGGCCATGGAGCGCCTTGGTGCAGATGGGCTAGTGGTTCATATGTTACTAGGTAAGCTCAAACAGGGCGATATTCCAGCATCGGTCAGAGACGACTGTATTCGAGTAATGGTTGATCGATACTTCCCGGAAAATTCAGTGATGGTGACCGGGTACGGCTTTGATATGCTTTATGCAGGTCCACGTGAAGCTATTTTACACGCTATTTTTAGGCAGAACATGGGCGCCACTCACCTCATTGTGGGTAGGGACCATGCTGGTGTTGGTGACTACTATGGAGCCTTTGAAGCCCAAGAGATATTTTCACAGCGAGTGCCCGAGGGTGCTCTAGATATTGAAATATTTAGTGCGGATCACACGGCTTTTTCAAAAAAGCTTGGTCGTGTGGTTATGATGAACGAAGTCGATGGGCACTCCGCGGACGACTTTGTATTATTATCTGGGACCAAGGTTCGCGAAATGTTGAGTAACGGCATCGCGCCACCTGAGGAATTTTCACGCCCAGAGGTGGCGAAAGTGCTCATGGATTACTATCAAATTGAGGGTGCTTAACCCTAATGGCTGACTACGATGTGTTTAATGGCGATGCCGACGGCATTTGTGCGTTAGTCCAGTTACGCCAAGTCGAGCCGCGTGATGCCATGCTCATAACCGGTGTAAAGCGTGACATTACCCTACTAAAGCAGGTAGATGCCAGCGCTGGTGACCGGATTACTGTACTTGACGTATCGATGGCAAAAAACAAGTCAGATTTAGTCAGAGTGCTTGCAGAGGGTGCCAATGTTTTTTATGTGGATCATCATTCCGCAGGTGAAGTGCCGATATCTTCTTCACTGATGACGCTTATTAATGAAGCAGCAGATATTTCTACCAGCTTGTTAGTTAATCAGTATCTAAGAGGGGCTCGTTTAGGTTGGGGTGTTGTAGGTACATTTGGTGATAATCTAAAAAAAGTCGCCCGCGGGATGCTTGGTAGAAGTGACTTTTCATTAGATCAGGTCGATTTACTAGAAAAGCTCGGTATCTACATGAACTATAATGGATACGGTTCAGATCTTCATGATTTACATTTTACGCCAACGGAATTGTATCAATTGGTGGTTAATTACGATGACCCTTTAGACTTTATTAGCGATAGTCCTGAGCATTTTGATAAGCTTGAGACGGGGTATCATCAGGATTTTGCGGTAGTTGAATCGCTGCAGCCATTGCGCGCAAGTACTGCTACTGCCGTTTATATGCTACCTGATCAGCCATGGGCTCGCAGGGTCAGTGGGGTGTTTAGTAATGATCTTACCAATCATCATCCCGCTCGCGCTCATGCTGTAATTACAGAAAAGCCAACGGGTAACTTTCTGGTTAGTGTAAGAGCGCCACTGCTCAACAAACAAGGCGCAAATAAGCTCTGCAGTCAGTTTCCGTCAGGTGGTGGTCGAGAAGCGGCGGCGGGAATAAATGATCTGCCTAGCGATCAATTGGATCGCTTTATTGATAAGTTTGAACAGAGCTTTGGTACTCAGTAGCCTGGACAGAGTTCTTTGATTTAATAGGAGTCCATCTTGGATAGTAAACGACCGTTTTCAGTGTTAGGTATTCAGCAGATTGCCGTGGGTGGTCTGGACAAGCAACGCTTGCGCAGCTTTTGGGTCGATTTGCTTGGGCTAGAATATCGAGAGACCTTTATCAGTGAATCAGAAAATGTCGATGAAGATATCTGTGTCATTGGCGCGGGGGACTTTGCGGTGGAAGTAGATCTCATGCAGCCATTGGACGTCAGCAAGAAGCCAAGAGTCGATAGTCCTGCGCTTAACCATGTCGGTTTGTGGGTTGATAATTTGCCTGTCGCCGTAGAATGGTTAACCAATCGTGGTCTAAGGTTCACCCCAGGGGGTATTCGGCTCGGTGCCGCCGGTTATGATGTGTGTTTTGTGCACCCGAAGGCTAATAGTGAGTTTCCCCAGAGTGCTGAAGGTGTTTTGGTTGAATTGGTCCAAGCACCGCCTAGGGTCATAGAAGCCTACCGGGTTATCGCCAATGGTTAACGGTGTTGCTATGTCTAGAGACTTAGTAGCTTTTAGTCGTTAAAGTCTGTATGGTGCGCGCCATTCAAGGGCCTTCCAAGAATTCCTATTAAAAGCAGCTACCCAGGTCCTAGGTACGCGGCGAACACAAAGACACTACTATGAAATTCACTGATTTGGGCTTATCTGCGCCCTTGCTAAAAGCTATTGCCGGTAAAGGCTATGAAACACCATCACCCATACAAGAAAAAGCAATCCCTGCTGTACTAGAGGGCAGAGACGTCATGGCCGCTGCGCAGACCGGCACTGGTAAAACAGCAGGATTTACACTCCCAATTTTGCAGCGCCTTTCAACGGGGCATAGAGCGCAAGCTAATCAAGCACGTGCGCTTATTCTGACGCCGACAAGAGAACTGGCCGCTCAAGTAGGGGAAAGTGTTAAAGATTATGGCAAGCACATGTCTCTTACGTCAGCTGTAGTCTTTGGCGGTGTGAAGATTAATCCCCAAATGTTGAAGTTACGCCGAGGCGTTGACATTCTTGTTGCTACCCCAGGTCGTTTGATGGATCTGCATAGTCAAAATGCGGTTAAGTTTGATCATTTAGAAGTCTTAGTTCTTGATGAAGCTGACCGTATGCTTGATATGGGTTTTATCCGCGACATCACGCGTATTATCATGTTACTGCCAAAACGTCGTCAAAATCTGCTGTTTTCAGCAACATTTAGTGATGATATTCGTCAGTTAGCTAAAGGCTTAGTGCGCAATCCCGTAGAAATATCAGTGACCCCACGCAATGCGGCGGCACCCACAGTCACGCAATCAGTTTACACGGTGGATAAAAAGAGAAAGGCACCCTTATTAACCAAACTTATCAAGGATGGGGCCTGGAGTCAGGCATTGGTCTTTACCAAGACTAAGCATGGTGCTAACAAATTAACTAAACATCTTGAGTCTGAGGGTATTGTTGCCGCGGCGATCCATGGTAATAAAAGCCAAGGAGCACGTACACGCGCTTTAGCCGACTTTAAGGCAGGAGAGACGCGTATCTTGGTTGCCACAGATATTGCGGCTAGAGGATTAGATATTGAACAACTACCTCAGGTGGTCAATTTTGATTTGCCCAATGTGTCTGAAGATTATGTTCACCGTATAGGCCGAACTGGCCGAGCAGGTCAGACAGGTGTGGCCATCTCACTGGTCAGTGCTGATGAGGTTGACTTACTGTCTGGCATTGAACGACTGATACAGAGAGTGTTACCGCGGGAAGAGGTAGAGGGTTTTGAACCCGATCAATTGGTTAAACCGACTACCTTAAATCGACCAGTTCGTGCCAACAAACCACGTAGACCGCTAAAAAGCGAAACTAACGTGAGTAACAATTCTCGCCACACTAATAACTCGACGAACAGCAAAGAACGTTCGACGTTTGGTCAAGGTCCGCAGCCAGGTAACAAAGCGAAGAGCGGTGGGCGATATCAGACAGAGAGGGCTCGTCAACCTGGTGATACATCGTCACGTCAGGGTAAAGAGTCGGCTAGCGATAGACCATCCGGACAAGCGCCGTCGCCCTATGCCAACAGTCGGAAGAACGAAACGTCAGGATCAGGTCGCAACAGGCCATCGGGCGGGAACTCTAATAGAGGCTCTAACCGAAGCCGCACTAATTAGGTGTCATTGCAGTAAAGTCATAATAAATTACCAAGAGATCGAATGAATGTTTGAGCTTCAGTTCAGTAAAGTAGCAACCTTTAAAAATGATTTACTCTCAGGTCTGACTGTCGCGCTAGCGTTAGTGCCAGAAGCGGTGGCATTTGCCTTTGTGGCTGGAGTAGATCCCTTGGTCGGACTATATGCGGCCTTTATGGTGGGCCTTATAACGGCCTGTATAGGCGGCCGTCCGGGCATGATTAGTGGCGCTACCGGAGCGCTGGCTGTAGTTATGGTTGCTTTGGTCGCCGATCACGGTGTCGAGTATTTATTTATGACGGTTGTGCTGATGGGTCTCCTGCAGATTGCAGCCGGCGTATTCAAGCTTGGTAAGTTTATTCGAATGGTTCCTTACCCAGTGATGCTAGGGTTTGTTAATGGGTTAGCGATTGTTATCTTCCTTGCTCAACTGGGGCAGTTCGGTGACGCGGGTCAGCCAGGCTGGCTAGCGGGCACTTTTATGCAGGACTCTATTGTGGATGTTGCTTGGTTAAAGGGCGAAGAGCTTTACATGCTAATAAGCCTTGTACTGGTCACAATGCTCATCATTCATTTATTACCGAGATTTACCAAGGCATTACCCTCCTCGCTGGTTGCTATTGCTGTGGTCACCGGTCTAGTGATGGGTCTAGATTTGAATACCAAAGTAGTGGGAGATATAGCCTCGATTAGTGGCGGGCTGCCAACTTTTCACATTCCTGAGGTACCTTTTACCTTGGAAACGCTATGGATAATTTTACCTTATGCCATTATTCTCGCGGCGATTGGTCTGATTGAGTCACTATTAACGTTACGTCTCATCGACGAAATTACAGAGACCCGTGGGCGTGGTAATAAAGAATGTATTGGTCAAGGTATTGCTAACACCATGACGGGCTTTTTTGGAGGCATGGGCGGTTGTGCGATGATTGGACAAAGCATGATTAATGTTAATTCGGGGGGTCGAGGAAGACTATCTGGGATTAGTGCCGCCGTATTTTTATTATTATTTATATTAGTTGGGTCACCGGTGATTGAGCAGATTCCATTAGCCGCATTAATTGGTGTCATGTTCATTGTTGTCATTGGTACTTTTGAATGGTCAAGCTTTAGAATTGTGGGAAAAGTCCCGCGCAGTGATGCGTTGATTTTGGTTTTGGTTTCGGGTGTCACAGTCGCCACCGATTTGGCCGTAGCCGTTTGTGTTGGAGTGATTGTTTCAGCGCTAGTGTTTGCATGGGAACATGCCAAGTACATTCGTATAGATTCCAGAGAAGATCACAAGGGATCCACGGTATATGCTGTGACAGGACCTTTGTTTTTTGGATCTGTAACGTCTTTTTTAGAGCGCTTTGATCCCAAGCAGGATAACGATGATGTCATTATTGACTTTGCCCGGTCAAGAGTGGCAGATCACTCTGGATTAGACGCGATCGACACCTTGGCTGAGCGTTATGAGAATGCAGGTAAAACCCTTCACTTAGTTCACCTTAGTCAAGAATGCCGTACGCTGCTGACCAAAGCGGGAAGCCTAGTCGAAGTCAACGTAATCGAAGATCCTACCTATTTTGTCGCTGAGGACAGTCTGGCTTAATCAAGAAGGAGTAGTGGTGAATTTAAAGTTGGCGATATTTAAGCCTCTGCTTAAGTTAGGGATGGAGCGCACTGGTCATGGTGCAGCTCTTGGATTTAAATTGACCAAGGTAAATCTGGGTGAGGTAGAAATGACTTTGCCGTGCAAGCCAGAATTGGTGGGTAATCCGGTAACGGGTGTTATTCATGGCGGCGTTATTGTGAGTCTTCTGGATACTTGTTGTGGCTCTGCTGCGATTACCACACTGACCCGTAATTCAGTTACGCCTACGATGGACCTCCGTGTTGACTATATGCATCCGGCGGAACCTAATAAGCCTATTTATGTGTCTGCCAAGGTCTATCGGGATACCTCAACGGTCGTTTTTTGCCGCGGTCGTGCTTGGCAGGATGACGCAGAAAATCCGATAGCTCACTGCGTTGCCACATTTATGAAAGTGGAAGCCCCAAGTCTTTCGTTCCCGAACGTGCTGCGACGAAGTTTTAAACGTTTTGTTTTAGGTAAAAAAGACTTTAAGCAGATGGGTGATCAGTGATCGATCAGGAACTGCAATCTGCGTTAATATTAGCTAGGTCAACGTCTAGCCCTCAGGATATTGTCGATCTGATTCCTTACAGTCGTTTTATTGGAGCTCAAGCTAAAGTTGCTGAATCTGGGGTCCTTTATTGGTTAGATCGTCGGCCTTCAAACATTGGCAACCCAACACTACCTGCTATTCATGGCGGCGTCATTGGGGGATTCCTTGAACTCGCGGCGTCAATTGAGCTGCTGTACTCTTCAGAGGTCTCTGGTATACCCAAGGTCATAGATTTTTCTCTAGATTATCTGAGACCTGGTCGATACAAAACGATTTATGCATCTTGCACGGTACTCCGGCAGGGTAAAAAGTTGGTAAATGTAGCTGCCACCGCTTGGCAGGATGACGTCTCAAAACCGATCGCTACTGCGCGATGTCATTTTTTACTTCCGTAAAAGATCTAACACCTTGAAATTTCCGGTTATGCCCCCATTTTTGTAACCAGAAAGACATATACGTGTCGATTAATAACGTCCTTATAACTGTTAGGAGAGAAACCAACAATGACCGCTAAAGCAAAAACCGGTGCTGAGACATTAGGCTTCCAAACTGAAGCCAAACAACTATTGCACCTCATGATCCATTCTCTTTACTCAAACAAAGAGATTTTCCTCAGAGAACTAATTTCTAATGCATCGGATGCCACCGATAAGCTTAGATTTGAAGCGCTAGAAAATCCGTCACTCTATGAAGATGATGGGGATCTGCGCATTCGTATCGGGGTTGATGAAGAGGCTAAGACTATTACTATCACAGATAATGGTATAGGTATGTCTAGGGACGAGGTGATTGCTAATTTGGGAACTATCGCTCGCTCAGGAACTGCGGACTTCATGAAGAATCTCACCGGAGACCAAAAGCAAGACTCACAATTAATAGGGCAGTTTGGGGTTGGTTTTTATTCATCGTTTATTGTTGCTGATAATGTCGTGGTCGAGACGCGTCGTGCTGGAGCGGAGCCCTCTGAGGCAGTGCGTTGGAGTTGCAGTGGCGAGGCTGACTATCAAATAGAAGCCATAGAGCGAGCAGAACGCGGCACAACCATTACTATGCACTTAAAAGCTGATGAATCTGAGTTCGGTAATGACTGGCGTCTGCGCAGCATTGTGAAAAAGTATTCTGACCATATTGCAATACCTGTAGAAATGTTGAAGCAAGAAATGCCTCCTATGCCGGGTAATGAGCAGGATGCTGAGGCGGATGAGACGGTGATCACTGCTCCTGAGTGGCAGGCAGTGAATGATGCTAAAGCGCTGTGGACAAGATCAAGAAGCGAGGTTAGCGAGGATGATTATAAAGAATTCTATCGCCATGTTTCTAGCGACTTTGCAGAACCACTCGCGTGGAGCCATAACCGGGTAGAAGGAAAGCAAGAGTACACTAGCTTGCTATACATTCCTGGTATGGCACCGATGGATTTGTATCAGAGAGAAGCGGTGAGAGGCATCAAGTTATATATAAAACGTACGTTTATTATGGATGACGCAGAGCAGTTTATGCCGATGTATTTGCGTTTTGTGAAAGGTGTTCTAGACAGCGCCGATCTGCCGTTGAATGTGTCTCGAGAAATTCTACAGAAAACGCCTATGGTCGACAGTATTCGAGCCGCATTAACTAAGCGAACCTTAGATATGCTTGGCAAGATGGCGACTAGTGAACCAGAGAAGTATGCTACCTTTTGGTCCCAATTTGGTGCTGTTTTAAAAGAAGGGCCAAGCGAAGACCATACTAATCGTGAGAAGATAGCAAAGCTGTTTCGCTTTGCCAGCTCTTCGGTTGAAGGCGCTGTACCCACAGTAAGTTTGGCTAACTACATTGAGCGCATGAAAGAAGGTCAGGACAAGATTTACTACGTCACCGGTGACAGTTATTCAGTGATTAACGACAGTCCCTATTTGGAAGTGTTCCGCAAGCATGACGTTGAGGTGTTATTGATGTCAGATCGCGTTGACGAATGGATGATGGGCTATCTAACAGAGTTTGATGGTAAGTCTTTCCAAGATGTGGCTCGAGGCGAGCTGGATTTGAGTAAAATCGCTGGGCAGACCGCTGACTCTGATGTGGACAAAGAGTCTGCGACCGATAATGACAAACATGGGGAGATTGTGACACGTATAAGTTCGTTACTTGAAGATAGAGTACAGGAAGTACGCGTGACCAATCGGTTAACAGAGTCACCGGCGTGTTTAGTCGTAGGTGATAATGATATGGGCGAGCAGATGCGCAAGATTATGGAGGCAGCAGGGCAGCCTGTGCCAGAATCAAAGCCAATACTAGAGGTTAATATGGCGCATCCATTGTTATCTAGGTTAAGTGCCGAGAGTGATGATGACGCTGCAGCTAGACTGGCGGGCGTGCTCTTTGATCAAGCAGCCTTGTCTGCAGGTCGCCCATTGGAGAATCCGGCTAAGTTCGTCCAAGAACTTAATAAAATTATGTTTGGCTAAGGATGTTGGCTGATTGTCTAGGCGCTTAGGTCAGCGCTTAGACTATTAGCACTGACAGGATTGGACGCAGTATCTATAATGAAGCTTAGGCATGATTTTGATTAGAGGTAAGTGTGACAGATTCTAAAAAACATAAGGTTACAGTTCTTGGTGGTGGCAGCTTTGGCACAGTCATTGCGAATATGGCTGCCAATAATGGCTACCCAGTGACGTTATGGCTCCGCAGTGAGTCGGTGGCTAGTGAAATCATATCCTCAGGCGAAAACGCAGCTTATCTGCCAGGGTATAAGTTACATTCTAGCATCCTAGTGAGTACCGATTTAGAGGCGTCCGTTAAGAATAGTGAGAGTGTGTTTGTTGCGGTACCAAGCGGCGCATTTAGGTCACTTGCAAAACGAATCAATCAGTGGATCCCGAAGACTGCTTGGGTAATAAGTACAGCTAAAGGGATCGAGAACGATACCTTTTTGTTACCGACCGAAGTTCTGCGTGAAGAGCTTCCTGATAATCAAGTAGGACTTATTAGTGGTCCAAATTTAGCCAAGGAAATCGCTAATTTTCAAATAACGGCGACGGTCGTCGCCAGTGATAACGATGACTTCTGTGCACAAGTTCAGAGTTTACTCGCGTCTTCTTATTTTCGTGTATACATAAACCATGATCGTTTTGGCGTCGAGTTAGCGGGTGCATTAAAAAATATTTATGCGATTGTATCTGGAATTACTGACGCTATTGGCGGAGGGCAAAACACTAAGGCCGTTGTTTTGACAAGAAGTTTGGCTGAAATGAGTAGATTTGCTAGAGAGCTGGGCGCTAATCCAATGACGTTTCTAGGACTTGGTGGCATCGGTGATCTCTATGTCACCTGTACATCCCCACTGAGTAGAAACTTTAGAGTGGGCGCGTTGTTGGGTCAGGGAAATACATTGGAGGAGGCAATCACTGAAGTTGGGCAGATTGCCGAGGGTGTTAATACTACCAAGTTGGTGAAAGAGAAGGCGGATCAGCTTGGTATTTATATGCCATTAGCATCTGCTTTATATGCTACATTATTTGAACAACGACCGATCAAAGAGTCGTTGAGTACGATGATGCTCTCTGAGCAAAATATGGATGTGGACTTTATGGTGAAATCAAATGACGGATAATGGAATACATGTAAAGAGCTCGAGTACCTGGGTTAGGTTAGCTTATATGTTGTTTTTCGGGCTACTTATAGCTGTTGGCAGAATGGTGCTTGGCATTGTGGTGTTAGGACAGTTTTTAATGGTCTTAATTACGGGAAACGACAACGATAACCTGCGCAATTTGGGGCAAGGTTTGGCCAAGTGGATCTATCAGGGTATATTGTTTTTAACCTTCAACACTGACGCAAAACCATTTCCGTTTGATGAGTGGCCACAAGTGGACTCGTCTGAGGGCTACTCTTCACGAAAAGCTCAGACCGGTGGTAGTGAAATTGTAGACACAGATGTAGCTAGTGCGGATGAGAGCAGCATTCCCTCTTTTGTGGTGAGTGAAGACACTGATGGGTCGGATCCGGATAGCAATGATAAGGCCTCTTAGCCTAGCCACGTAATGGGAGATAGCTGGATCAACCTCTCGTTAGTCTTTTGATCAAGCCAGTTTGTCGGGCTTCTCATGCACCTCTGGAGCCCGATATTTTTGAGTTCTCTAATAGCGAACAATCAATTTTTATCCTAGTGAAATGTATGTATCTTCGGTGCTGTGATAGCTCCGACACCTCGGTTTATCAAAAATAATCTTGAAATTAATTAATTTGATGATTTAATGCTGCTCGGAGATAAGTTGTGACTAGGAGCTTTACGAACATTGAACGTAGATAACGTAATTTAGCACGCATGTCTAATGATGATATTAGTGCGGTTATTTTAGTCATTTACCCCCAGAGTGATGTCATTATTAAGGTTCTGACTTTAGTCCATTACTCCCCACGATCCTTCCTACAAAGAGGAAGGGCAACTAAACTGGATACACAATGACCATTGAATTTATTAGAGAACGGACGTTTGATGTCAACGGCCTTACATTGACAGCAAAAGAGTGGGGTCGGTCCGGTTCCACACCCGTGATCGCGCTTCATGGTTGGTTAGATAACGCCGCAACGTTTGATCGTATGTTACCTTTTATGGAAAATATTCATGTTATAGCGATAGATTTGGCGGGACATGGCAGAAGTAGCCATCGATCAATAGATTCGAGTTACGATATTTGGATCGATATTGGCGAAGTTATGTCGGTGGCAGATCAGATGGGGTGGGACCGCTTTGCTCTTCTCGGCCACTCTCGCGGTGCAATAATCTCCGGGCTTATCGCCGGTACTTTCCCTGAGAGGATATCCCAAGCAGTTCTTATTGATGGCTATGTGCCAATGCCGCAGTCGGCCGATAACGCTGCCAAGCAAGTGATGAAAGCTATCCGTGAAAATCGCCGTTTCGCTGCATCTTCGCCAACATTCTTTCAAGACTTTGACCGTGCCATCCAAGCTCGAGTCAATGGATTCGTTCCTTTGCAGCTCGAGGCCGCGACTATACTTGCAAATCGAGGTGTTGCTGAGAGTCCAAGAGGCTTTTACTGGGCGAGTGACCAGCGTTTGAAGGCCGCTTCATATGTTAAGTTTTCTAAGGATAATTTAGAGAGCTTTTTTACTGCTATTTTGGCCAGAGTGTTATTGATTCAAGCCGAGAATAGCGCATTTTCTCCCGATAAGCAGCAGAGTGAATTGTTTGGCTGGATACCTCAAATGGAGATTACAAAGATGCCTGGATCTCACCACCTTCACCTTGAGGATCAGGCTGAGATGGTCGCAGAAAAAGTTCAACATTTTTTAATGTAGTTCGGGGTATCATTAAAAAAGCCCGGCATGTGCCGGGCTTTTTTGTGTGTGCGGAAGAGGCTGGTCGCTAGTGGTTTCCCAAGAGCGAGAAAAACTCAGTCCGCGTAGCTTGACTTGTTCTAAAGCTCCCTAGCATGGCAGAAGTCTTCATCGAAGAATTCTGTTTTTCAACGCCGCGCATCATCATACACATGTGTTTTGCTTCGATAATCACTCCAACGCCTTGTGCTTTAGTGACCTGCTGAATGGTCGATGCGATTTGTTGTGCCAAGGTTTCTTGGATTTGCAAGCGGCGAGAAAACATATCAACTACTCTGGCTACCTTTGACAATCCTAGTACTTTTCCCGTGGGGATGTAGGCCACATGGCACTTACCAATGAACGGTAACATGTGATGCTCGCATAGAGAGTACAGCTCGATATCTTTGACCATGACCATTTCATCTGATTCAGAGGGAAACAAAGCATTGTTGATCACCTGATCTAAATCCATGTCGTAACCACTGGTGAGGTATGCGAACGCTTTTGCCGCTCGGGCAGGGGTATCAAGCAATCCAGGTCGCGATAAATCTTCGCCGGTGCTTTGAATAATCTTTTCAAAATGCTTGTTCATCGATAGATTCCAACTTTAAAGTTTGTATGTGTACGTTATTGCATTGTAATTGTATCAAAATAAACACCAAAGCACCGATCACATGTAAAATATCTGGCTGACGGAGGTAACATGACTGAAAATACTAATTCCTTGGCAGTGTCTGAGCAAGACTCGTCTAAAGGCACCAATGGATCGACTGTAAGAGATCTTCTTTTGTTCGGTGAAAGCTTGTTCTCGGGTAGCGAAATCTATTTCGGTCATGGAACAGATAGTGCATGGGATGAGGCGGTGTGTTTGTTATCATTTGTATTAAATTGGCCGCCCAATGCGGATAGCTCAGCATTAGATAAAATACTCACTGAATCTCAAATAACAAAGGCTAAGTGCCTTTTCGAACGTCGGGTCTCAGAGCGACTTCCTGCGCCTTATTTGACCGGGCAAGCATGGTTCTGTGGGCTGCCATTTATGGTAGATACTCGTGTACTAATACCTCGATCTCCGATTGCCCAGTTAATCATGAGCTACTTTGAGCCATGGCTGTTCGTCGAGCCTTCCCGCATTCTTGATCTATGCACTGGTGGCGGATGTATAGGTATTAGTTGTGCCTATGGTTTTCAAGAGGCAGAGGTCATACTTAGCGATATTTCTAGTGATGCTCTAGATGTTGCCGATATCAATATTCAAAATCATGAATTAGGTAACCGAGTTAGTACAATTCAGTCCGATTTATTTAGCGGTTTGTCCGGTCATCGCTTTGACTTAATCGTCAGTAATCCTCCTTATGTGGATACCGATGACTTGTCGCAGATGCCAGAAGAATTTCATCATGAGCCGACGCTAGCTTTAGCGTCTGGTGTTGATGGTTTGGATTTTACGCGGCGGCTTTTAAAGGAGGCATCGGGTTACTTGCTGGAGAAAGGTCTTTTAATTGTTGAGGTTGGCAATTCTTCGGTGGCTCTCGAGGAGGCCTTTCCATTGGTCCCTTTTCTTTGGTTTGAGTTCGAAGAGGGTGATGGAGGGGTATTCATGTTGACTCGCGAGCAACTTATCGAACATCGGGATTTATTTAGCTGAAACGCGTACAATCAGGTGCAAGTAGAACTGGTATTTAACGGAATGGTAACTTAAAAATATGTCGGGAAACTCAATTGGAAAGCTGTTTACAGTCACTAGTTTTGGGGAGAGTCACGGTCCTGCTATTGGCTGTGTCGTCGATGGATGCCCTCCAGGAATTGAGATCTCGGCAGCTGATTTACAGCCCGATTTGAATCGGCGAAAGCCGGGCCAGTCTCGCTACACCACTCAGCGGAGGGAGGATGATGAAGTCACTATATTGTCTGGTGTATTCGAGGGTAAGACAACAGGCGCATCCATTGGAATGATGATCGAAAATCAAGATCAGAAGTCTAAGGATTATACCAAAATCAAGGATTTGTTTAGGCCTGCTCATGCGGACTATACCTATCATCAAAAGTATGGCGATCGAGATTATCGTGGTGGCGGACGCAGTTCCGCACGTGAAACAGCAATGCGCGTGGCTGCTGGAGCGATCGCTAAGAAATATTTAAAGCAGACCGCTGGGATTGAAATTTACGGCTATGTCTCACAGTTAGGCTCGATTGCGCCCGAACAGTTTGTTAAAACTGAAATTGAAAATAATCCCTTTTTCTTCCCCGACCCAGATAAAGTACCCGAACTGGAGACCTTTATGCAGGCTCTGCTTAAAGAAGGGAACTCCATTGGTGCCAAGGTGACCGTGGTTGCTGAAGGGGTGCCGGTAGGTCTAGGTGAGCCGGTTTTTGATCGGTTGGATGCGGAAATTGCGCATGGTTTGATGAGTATTAATGCGGTAAAGGGTGTTGAATTGGGCGCAGGGTTCGATTCAGTAACGCAAAAAGGCTCAGAACATAGAGACGAGTTAACACCAGGCGGTTTTTTATCTAATCATGCTGGTGGTGTCCTGGGGGGTATTTCTTCGGGTCAATCAATTGTTGCTCATCTGGCATTAAAGCCAACGTCAAGTATTCGTATTCCAGGTCGGTCTATCGACAAGTTTGGTAAGCCCGTTGAGGTCGTCACCAATGGTCGTCATGATCCTTGCGTGGGCATTAGAGCTGTTCCTATAGCTGAGGCAATGCTTGCACTAACACTGATGGATCATTATTTAAGGCATCGGGCTCAAAACATGCAGGTCGATAGCGGTCTAAAGCCCATTTAATATTTTTATCTTCTTGCTGCTTCATTATCAAGCAGTTGAATAAATGCCTTAGCTGCGTTGGAAAGCGTTCGCTTGGTGTGGCAAATATAACCTAGCTCCCTGTGCATCGCTGCGTGCTTAAACGGCATTACGTGGAGCCCCTTGGTGAGTGTCTCGGGTAGAACGCTCCAGCCCAAGCCGACCTCTACCATGGTGCTGATGGTTTCAAGATAATTTGTTGACATGGTTGATTTGAGCGGTATGTTTTGGCTTTGAAATAATTTTTGTACGATGCGTCCCGTGTAAGTATTTAGCCCAGGCAATATCACTGGAAAATTTGCGATATCGACTAGCTTCGGCGATGTTAGACCCGCGAGCGCGTGATCTTGGGCACAGATAAAGTGTAGCGGGTCGTTCCAAACTTTTTGGCTGACGACATTTGGGTGGTGCTCAAGTGCCAAGGTGATAATCGCTATTTCGGAATGCCCGTTAAGTACCTGTTCATAAGCCTTTTCTGAATCCATGAACTCAATGTCTAAACTGACATCAGTGTGTTGTTGAGCATAGATTTTTAACAGCGGGGGTAGTCGATGAAGACCAAGATGGTGACTTATTGCTAATCTGAGGACTCCCGACGTCTTGCCAGATAGATCATTGATGGCTTGAAGTGCAGACTCATACTCCTTGAGGATGAGTCTTGCTCTTGGAAGTAACTCTGTTCCTGCTTCGGTTAGAGTGACTTGCCGTGCAATTCGATCAAACAGTCTTTTACCAATCTTTGACTCCAGTAGAGCGATACGCTTACTAATGGTGGATTGTGTAACATCAAGCAGGAATGCCGCCTCTGAAAACGAATTAGTTTCTGCGACATTGATAAACGCACTTAAATTTTGGTTATCCATCGTTACCACCGTTAATTTGAATTCCAAAATGGAATCTTGTTCATTCATATTATGAATTTATTTCATCTTAAAGCAAAGGTATACTGAACTAATAATAAAAAGGTGACTGGAATGACTAATAAAACACTTTATGACAAATTATGGGATATGCATCTCGTCAAAGAAAATGTTGATGGATCCTCTCTGCTCTATATTGATCGACATGTGCTTCACGAGGTTACCTCGCCTCAGGCATTTGAGGGGCTTCGATTAGCCGGACGTTTACCTTGGCGCTTAGATACTAATATAGCGACACCTGATCATAATATTTCAACCGACAAAGTTGAGCGTGATGCTGGCGTAGCCGGTATGGTCGATGAGGTATCTCGAATACAGGTACAAACCTTAGATGACAACTGTGATCTTTACGGGATTAAAGAGTTTAAGATCAATGAAATGGGTCAGGGTATTGTGCATGTGATGGGGCCTGAGTTAGGCGTTACCATGCCAGGAATGACGGTGGTGTGCGGCGACTCACATACCGCGACGCATGGAGCATTAGCCTGCTTGGCACACGGCATCGGTACATCTGAGGTTGAGCATGTTCTGGCTACTCAGTGCCTGGTGACTAAGAAGATGAAAAATATGCGTGTTACGGTCAATGGCACTTTGGGTGTCGGCGTGACACCAAAAGATGTGGTACTGGCAATCATTGGTAAAATAGGTACTGCCGGAGGTAATGAACACGCTATTGAGTTTGCAGGCTCGGTCTTCCGCGAAATGTCTATTGAAGGCCGAATGACAGTCTGCAATATGGCAATTGAGGCGGGCGCACGAGTAGGTATGGTAGCGGTGGATGATAAAACCATCGATTACTGTAGGGGTAGGCAGTTTGTCCCTCAGGATGAAATGTTCGATCAAGCGGTAGTTTACTGGAAAACGCTAGTGAGTGATGTCAACGCAGTCTTCGACATCGAGGTTGACTTGGCGGCAGAATCCATTGCTCCACAGGTCACATGGGGTACTTCCCCTGAGATGGTGGGGGCCGTGACATCGTTTGTTCCAACATTGGATCAGCAACCTAACGAGGAAAAGCGTAAGGGCCTAGAGCGAGCTTTAGAGTATATGGGTCTTCAGGGCGGCCAAGCTATTGAGTCGATTGCTGTTGATCGTGTATTCATTGGTTCTTGCACAAATTCACGGATTGAAGATATGCGTGCGGCAGCGACAATTGCAAAGGGTAGGCAGGTTGCCGCGACGGTTAAGCAGGTATTAGTGGTTCCGGGTTCTCAAATGGTCAAAGCTCAGGCTGAAGCTGAAGGGCTAGACAAGATATTTATCGACGCGGGTATGGACTGGCGAGAGCCAGGCTGTTCGATGTGCTTGGCTATGAATGCCGATAAACTGGGTGCGGGTGAGCACTGTGCGTCAACCAGTAATAGAAACTTTGAAGGCCGCCAGGGAAGTGGTGGGCGCACTCACTTGATGAGTCCAGCTATGGCAGCTGCCGCAGCTATCGCCGGCCATATTACTGACGTACGTACTTTTTCAGGAGCAAACTAATGAAGGCATTTACTGAACATCGTGGGCTGGTCGGCCCAATGGACCGTGCCAATGTTGATACCGACATGATAATCCCTAAACAGTTCTTAAAATCTATTAAGCGGAGTGGTTTCGGGCCTAATTTGTTTGATGAACTGCGTTATTTGGATGAGGGCCTTCCGGGGAAGGATTGCTCTAATCGACCTATTAACCATGATTTCCCCTTAAATCATGCTAGATACAAGGGTGCTTCTGTATTGTTAGCCAGAAAGAATTTTGGCTGTGGTTCGAGCAGAGAGCACGCTCCTTGGGCTCTGGAGGACTACGGATTTAATGTTGTAATTGCGCCTAGCTACGCGGATATATTTTATAACAACTGTTTCAAAAATGGCTTGCTGCCAGTTATTTTGACTGAGGTTCAGGTCGATACTTTGTTTGACGAATTAGATGTGCAAGAGGGCTATCAGTTATCCGTCGATTTGCGTGCGCAGACGGTAAGCACGGACTCTGGACATGTTTTTAGCTTCACATTAGATGGGTTTCGCAAAGAATGCTTGCTGAATGGATTGGACGAGATTGGTTTGACGTTAAAAGAAGCGGCCGCCATTAAAAGCTACGAGGCCGATCGAGCGGCCCAGCATCCTTGGGTATTTGGAGTAATTAAATAGTGATGAACAGTACGAAAAAAGTGTTGGTGATACCCGGGGACAATATTGGTCCGGAGATTATAGCTGAGGCAGTAAAGGTGCTGGAGACAGTGAGCAGTAAGTTTGATTTGGGGGTCGAGTTAGACTACGCAAATTTAGGTGGTGCGGCGCTTGATGCCCAAGGTCATCCATGCCCTCAAGAGACTTTAGATAAGGCTCGGGCTTGTGATGCGATCTTGCTCGGCGCGGTGGGAGGTCCTCAATGGGATGATGTTGAACGTCATTTGCGCCCAGAGAAAGGATTGCTAACTATTCGCTCTGAGCTTGAGTTGTTTGGTAACTTACGTCCGGCAATCATGTATCCACAATTGGCTCATGCTTCCTCTCTGAAACCGGAGTTCGTCTCCGGTTTAGATATTCTAATTGTGCGCGAGTTAGTGGGAGGTATTTACTTTGGTGAGCCGCGTGGTATTCGTACCCTAGATAATGGCGAGCGTGAGGGTTACAACACTTATAAATACAACGAATCTGAGATTCGTCGTATTGGTCGTATGGCTTTCGAAGCCGCTATGGTTCGGGACAAGCGCCTCTGTTCAGTGGATAAATCGAATGTTTTGGAAGCGACCATTTTGTGGCGAGAGGTGATCACTGCGATGGCCGCTGACTACCCAGAAGTGGAGCTGAGTCATATGTACGTTGACAATGCAGCCATGCAGTTAGTGAAAGAACCTAAGCAGTTTGATGTAGTAGTTACTGGCAATATGTTTGGTGATATTTTGTCGGATACGGCAGCCATGTTGACGGGGTCTATTGGGATGTTGCCGTCAGCGTCGCTGAACAAAGACGGTGGTGGAATGTATGAGCCATGCCACGGTTCAGCCCCAGACATTGCTGGCCAAGGGGTGGCTAACCCCTTAGCAACTATTTTGTCGGTTGCGATGATGCTTCGTTATTCACTCAACTCGGTTGATGCTGCCGATGCGATAGACCATGGAGTGAGTAAAGTGTTGGATCAAGGTCTGCGAACAGGTGATATTTATACAGCAGGGATGACACGTGTTGGCACTGTCGAGATGGGTAATGCAGTGGTCGCGGCGATACTCTCTTAGCTGCACTTGATTAAACTAAAAAGTACTACCTAATGTGAGGATGGGCAAAGACATGAAAAAGACAGGTCTGGTGGGATGGCGAGGAATGGTTGGCTCAGTGCTGATGGAGCGAATGCGAGAAGAGAATGACTTTGAGTATATAGAGCCAATATTTTTTACGACGTCTCAAGCTGGGAGCGCTGCACCCATTGTGAATGGATCCTCATCCGTGTTGCAAGACGCATTTGATATCGATGCATTAAGTAAGATGGACATTATCCTAACCTGTCAGGGAGGGGACTATACCAACAAGGTATATCCTGAATTACGAAACAAAGGTTGGAAAGGCTACTGGATTGATGCAGCGTCAACGCTGCGAACCAAACGCGACTCGATCATTGTTCTAGATCCCATTAACAGGACGGTTATCGATCAGGGTCTAACCAATGGTATTAAGGACTTTGTAGGCGGAAATTGTACCGTCAGTTTAATGTTGATGGGTCTTGGTGGGCTCTTTAAGGAAGGGCTTGTAGAGTGGGCTACGTCTATGACCTATCAGGCTGCCTCAGGGGCAGGCGCAAAGAACATGCGTGAACTTATTACTCAGATGGGCGCTATCGAAGGGTCTGTGAGTCATCTAATAGCAGATCCAGCGTCAGCGATTCTAGAGATTGATCGTACGGTCTCAGATACTCTGAGAGGAGAGAAGCTACCTGTTGATAACTGGCAGTATCCGTTGGCTGGAAGCCTGCTACCTTATATTGATGTTCAATTAGATAACGGTCAGAGCAAGGAAGAGTGGAAAAATCAGGTTGAGACTAATAAAATTCTTAATCGTGAGCTTAACCCAATTCCACTTGATGGGCTGTGTGTGCGGATTGGTTCAATGCGCTGTCATAGTCAGGCACTCACTATAAAACTCACTAAAGATGTTCCTCTGGACGAGATTCATACTATGCTAAGTGACGCTAACGATTGGGTTAATGTCGTGTCCAATGACAGAGACGTTTCACTGTCAACACTCACGCCAGCGGCTGTAAATGGCACCTTAAGTGTTCCAGTGGGACGTCTGCGAAAGATGAATATGGGGCCTCATTACCTTTCGGCGTTTACGGTTGGCGACCAGTTATTATGGGGTGCCGCGGAACCACTGCGCAGAATGCTAAAAATAATCGTCACGGAGTAGTAACTGGTAATCACTACTTTCAGTAATCCTTGGTTGTCGATTATGTGGCTTTGTTTTAATGCCGGCATCCCCAGTTTCTCAAATGACAGCCAGTGATGGGAGATTGGACATAGATTATTCGCCTTATAGTTTGTTATTATTAGGTTTCCCAATGTTGTGTGTCTGAGGAAAGAGCAATCTATGTTTTTGCAAATTTTCAAGTTAGTAGCAGCGTTTTTACTGTTAGTAAATTGCTCACTCTGGTCTGCGTATTCTTTAGCACTGAACCTCGGTGAGATAAAGCTAGACTCTGCGCTTGGGCAACCATTGCGAGCAACGATACAGATCGTTGATCATGCTATTGATAGTAATGCTTTCACAGCCGATCTCTATCGCGGCGATAATCTTGGCAATACTAGTTCTGAAGATGATCTCTATTTAAATAGTTTGTCATTTAGATTTGCCGACGATGATGAAGGCGTAAATAATCTGCTTATTATTGCTAGCGAAGAGATTTTTCAGCGGCCTGAGCTCGATTTCTTTGTTAACGTTACTTGGTCTAATAAATCGGTATTAGTTAGAGTAACTTTACTGTTTTTAGCCGAAAGCGCGGCAGCCGTCGCTCAAATTGTTGAATTTACGAGTAGTACTTTGCCCTATAAGGTTATTTTAGGTGACACTTTATGGAGTATTGCCAGTAGGTTAAGCTCGGAAGACTTGTCTATTTGGCAAGCCATGGATGGAATGTTTAGTGCTAACCCAAGCGCTTTTTTAGGGGGCGATCCAAGCAAGGTCATTGTCGGTTCTTATCTATTTAGACCCAGTGATAGTCATATTGAAGGTCAAAGTGGATTTGTTGTTGCGGATCAATTAGGAATCGATGTTTACAATGAAGCCTTAAATATCACTGTAATTGATGATGGATCGGAGGGAGCGGCGTCCCTAGAGTCGTTGGATTTAGGTTACTCAAATCAAGAAATTCCCTACTTTGAGGTCACAGACAGCCTCGTAGTCAATGATTCAGTAGATAAGATTGCAGATCAAGATGTCGTTGCTCCTGTTTTTGAGGCAGAGGTTACTGAGAATCTCTTGGATGTTGCTTTACTGTCTGTTGTAGAGCCGATAGTCGTCGAGCAAATCGACACGGCACGTTCCATTGATGAGGCTCTGGTGAATGCGCAACAGACGGCGGCTAATGCGCAGGCTGAGATATCTGATCTGCGCAAGATAATAATATCGCTAAATAGCGAAATCAGTAATTTACAAGGCAGCATACGATTGCAAAAGATTGAAGAGAATAATGCTGTTGCGGAAGCGTTATTGGAGGCTAAGAGTGATTATTTAACGGGCCAGTTAAATACCACTCAGTTAATGATGCTGATCGGGTCATTAGCGGTCGCGATTGGCCTGTTTGTTTATTTTGCTATTAAACGGACAAGTGGGATGGGTGAAAGTATTGCCGTGTCTGGGCAAGGGGCTGAAGAGATTGAAGATGCTGACTTAAATGATGGAAAAATAATACCAACGCAAGCGTCTTCAGGTGACGATATTTTTGATGAGAGTTATCCGCAGCCTAAGGACGTGTTTGCTCGTGAATACGAGACTGATGGAGATATTCAAAGATCTACTAGCATTATTGACAACATCAGTTTTGATGAAGAGCTTGATCCTGAGAGTGTTGCCAATCTTGATTACCTAGATATGACAGAAAATATTGATCCCGTGGATGTGAAATTGGATCTTGCTGAGACCTATGCTGACCTAGGCGATATTTCTGGTGCTCGAGAGATTCTTGAGGAGATCATCAGCGAGTCAAACAAAGAAGGAAAAAGACGCGCTACCGCCGTGTTAGACAAGCTCAATTCCGATGCCTCTCGGTAGCATTTGGTAAATTATTCCCCACTATAAAAGGTTTTACAGTGCAACAGTCAGAGTGGACTTATGTGCCAAATTGTCGTATTCCCAGCGAGCAGAGCCTGCCTGCTGATATCTCTCGCTACGCGGCAATAGTTAGTTACGATGGCGGTGACTTTTGCGGCTTTCAAAAGCAAAAACATAGCCCCTCTGTACAATCAGTCATCGAGTCAGCGCTTTCTTATGTGGCGAATGAGCCATTGATTATTGGGTGTGCTGGGCGGACTGACACGGGAGTGCATGCAAGTCATCAGGTTGTTCATTTTGATACAAAAGCAATTCGTACCGGCCGAAATTGGGTGATGGGCGCAAATAGTCAGCTACCGGACTCTGTGTCGTTAATGTGGGCAGATAGGACAACTCAGGATTTTCATGCTCGTTTTAGCGCAACTGCACGGACCTACCGATATGTTATTGCCGCTCAAAAAACTCGTCCTGCGATACTGTCCACTGGCATAACCTGGGTCAAGAATACTCTCAATGTTCAAGCAATGGATAGGGCGTGCGAACATCTACTCGGAGAGCAGGATTTCTCTGCTTTCCGTGGTTCGGGTTGCCAGTCGCTGTCACCCTCTAGAAATGTCGAGTCGGCACGAGTTTATGAATCGGGGCAACTGGTAGTCTTCGAGGTAACCGCCAATGCATTTGTATTGCACATGGTAAGAAACATCGTGGGGTCACTTATTGAGATTGGTTTACAGCGTCAGGAGCCAGCTTGGATTGGTGAGCTTCTAAAAGGTCGAGATAGGCGAAAAAGTGCGCCTACAGCGTCTCCGTGTGGTCTTTATTTGGTAGATGTGCGCTATCCCGAATTGCACAATCTGCCCGCGTCTCCGAGAGGCCCAGTCTTTTTGAATAATAATATTGCTGGAGGTGTTTAGAGATGTCGGTGGCAGTCAAAATATGTGGAATCACAAGTGTGCCGCAAGTACAGATGATTGAAGAAGCTGGCGCTTGCTGGAGGTGTTTAGAGATGTCGGTGGCAGTCAAAATATGTGGAATCACAAGTGTGCCGCAAGTACAGATGATTGAAGAAGCTGGCGCTGACGCGATTGGTGTTGTGCTGTATAAAAATAGTTCAAGATATATTGATCTTGAGCGTGCAGTTGAAATTAAGCATGCTATTTCAGGGACTATGCTATGTATTGCATTAGTTGTGAATGCTGAACCCCAGTTTATTTATCGTGTGATAGCAACACTACAGCCAGATCTTATTCAATTCCACGGGGATGAAACACCTGAGTTTTGTGATCAATTTGACTATCCGTATATCCGTGCCATAAGGATGCATGAAAGTCTTGATATTACAGATGAAACTAGCCGCTATGGCCCATCGGGCGGGTTTTTATTTGACGCATGGCATGCAGATCAATACGGTGGAACCGGCGAGCAGTTTGATTGGCATCGGCTTCCCAAAGAGAGAGACTTTAGGCTTATCCTCGCCGGTGGGCTAAAGCCTGAAAATGTGGCTTTGGCTGTCCGTAATGTCGCGCCTGATATGGTTGATGTCAGTGGCGGGGTTGAATCTTCTGTGGGTATTAAAGATCGACAAAAGGTACAGGCGTTTATTAATAATGCCAAAGCCGCATGTTAGACCGCGAGTTCTTAAAGTACAGTACCGCCAGAATGTTTATCAAATAATGGTAGCTGTACGTATTTGATGGCAGAAATAATAGATTCTTCTGGGTTCTGGGTTCTGGACTTCTGAATGTCATGTTAGAATACTGAATATTCGTCGATAGGTTAACCTTAGAGCTATTTTAGCTCTAGTTAAAAGGAGTTGTATGAACTGGCTTAACCGCATAAGGCCTAAGGGGCCTGCTGCCACTAAAACAGAGCGCGCTAACTCTGTGCCTGAAGGACTATGGAAGAAATGTCCGAAGTGCGCTTCACCTCTGTATCGACCTGAATTAGAGCGTAATTTAGACGTGTGTCCCAAGTGCGAACATCACATGCGTATTGGTGCCCGAAGGCGTATCGACATTTTTCTCGACAAAAAAGAATTGCAGGAAATAGAGCCTGAACTAGAGGCTATAGATAGATTAAAATTTAAAGATGTTAAAAAATATAAAGACCGTATTTTAGATGCGCAGAAAAAGACGGGAGAGAAGGATGCTCTTGTGGCTGTCGCGGGAACTCTTAAAGATATACCGGTAGTTGTCTGTGCCTTTGAGTTTGCCTTTAATGGTGGCTCAATGGGTTATGCTGTTGGTGAGAAGTTTACTCGTGCTGCTCAGTTAGCTCTGGAACAGCGCAAGCCGTTAATATGCTTCTCAGCCACCGGTGGCGCACGTATGCAAGAAGCGCTAATTTCTTTGATGCAGATGGCTAAAACCAGTGCTGTCCTAGAGCGACTGAGACTTGCTGGTGTTCCTTATGTTTCCATTATGACTGACCCTGTTTATGGTGGGGTGTCGGCAAGCCTTGCGATGCTTGGAGATCTCAATATAGCGGAACCCGGTGCTAGAGCCGGATTTGCTGGACCTAACATCATCGAACAAACCGTACGGCAAAAATTACCGAAAGGGTTTCAGCGAAGTGAGTTTTTACTTGAAAAAGGTCATATTGACATGATTATTGCGCGAAATGAGATGCGAGATCGTGTTGCTAGTTCATTATCTAAGTTTTTAAATATTCCTGAGCCCATCGATGCTTAAGCGTTCCCTCGAGGAATGGTTGACAGAGATAGAGGCGCGTCACCCCAATGAGATAGATCTGGGTTTAGAGCGGATCTCGGCAGTTTGGGAGTTGCTAAAACAAGAGATACCTCCTTCTAGGTCGGTTACTCCGGTCAATATAACTGTCGCCGGGACTAATGGAAAAGGCTCCTGCGTAGAAGCTATGCAGGCTCTGCTGATGCAGCACGGTTATTCTGTCGGTGCTTTTACTTCACCTCACTTTCTTCATTATAGCGAACGAATCCGTATCGATGGTGTTGCTGTCTCGGATCAAGAACTCATCGCCGCTTTTGAGTTGATCGAAGTACTACGGTCAGAAACATCACTCACTTATTTTGAATTTAATGCCCTCGCGGCGCTTGTTATTTTTCGGCGTGCCGATGTTGATGCGGTGCTGTTGGAGGTTGGGCTTGGAGGGCGTTTAGATGCCGTTAATATTATTGATGCTGATGTAGCCATACTAAGTAGTGTTGATCTGGATCATCAAGACTGGTTGGGAGATACTCGAGCACTCATAGCCAGAGAGAAACTAGGCGTTGCCCGACAAGGCAAGCCTCTTTTGGTGGGCGAGACTGATTTACCTGATGGCTTTTATGAGACGGTGCGATCTATCGGCGCAAGTGCTCTTTATTATGGTGCTGATTTTAGTATTGATAACGATGGCGATAGCAGCCAGTTCTCGGTAAATCTTAAAACCAATACTGGTACTTTATTGATACCCGGGATTACTCACGGAAATTTGCTGCCAGTCAATATCTCTCTGGCATTGCAGGCTTTGGTGAGCGCGGGATTTGTTATTAATGCGAGGACTTGTCTAGAGGCATTAAAATGCTTGTCTCTGCCTGGACGTCAACAAAGGGTCAAATTCCAAGGTGTTGACCTACTGCTTGACGTTGCCCATAACCCCGCAGCCGCGAGAGTATTAGCGGCCAAAATCCCTATCATTAAAGGCACTACCTACGCCGTTGCGTCGGTACTTAATGACAAAGATTGGGCTGGAATTGTTGCTGAGATCCACCCCAGCGTTGATGTTTGGCTGTTGGGGAAAATAACTGACAATCATCGCGCGATGGAGACTCAACGCCTTGTCGAAGTAGTATACAATAGCGGGGCAGAGGCGGTGTGCTTTGAGTCTGTAGAAGTGGCGTTTAAGCGAGCGGTTCAGCTGACATCTCCTGGTGATCAAGTCGTTGTCTTCGGCTCGTTCCACACAGTTTCGGCAGTTTTAATGATTATTTCCAAAGAGGGTTGATGTGAGCGAAGGTCTAAAGCAACGAATTGCTGGAACTATAGTGTTAGGCCTACTTGGCGTGATTGTTCTGCCGCTGATTATTGACTTTGCTGATCCAGCAAAGATAGACAGATCCACAAAGATTCCTCCAGCGCCTTCAATCCAGCCAGTTGCTCTTGATAAAGCACAAAGACCTAGTAATGTGTCCGAAAAGACCACGCTAAACCCCCTATTCGATAAGACACTGTCAAAGCCTGCCAAGCTAGACGGAGTGCCGTCAGGTCTGAATTCTAATAATCTTCCCAACGCATGGATTATTCAGGTCGGTAGTTTTATTGACGCGAGTAAATCCCTAGAATTACAGCAAAACTTAGTTGAAGACGGCCATAAAGCCTTTACTGAAAAGGTAAAGATTGAAGGTGAATATCACCATCGAGTATACATAGGGCCAAAGCTAAATAGACGAAGGGCGCTCAGCGTAAAAGTAGATGTTGATGCCAAGTTTGATACTGATTCTATAGTTCTTCTATATGAACCATAATCTTTGACAGTCATAATCCTGTCTCACCAAATAGCTAATACAGGTAGATCATGGATATAGCGACGATTGATATTGCCATTGTCTTCATTGTGGTTGCGTCTGGGGTGATCAGCATGATTCGGGGCTTTGTCAAAGAGGCAATGGCGCTGGTTATCTGGTTGTCGGCATTTGTTATAGCAATGAGCTTTAAAGAGGTAGTGGCGGAGCTTCTGGCTAATGTGATAGTGCTAGCCTCAATTAGACAGCTTGCAGCATGGGGAATATTGTTTGTAGGAACACTATTAATCGGGGCAATGGTTAATTTTTTATTGGGTAAATTAGTTAGTTCAACTGGATTAAGCGGTACTGACAGGACTTTGGGGCTAGTATTTGGTGTCTTTCGAGGATTGCTGGTAGTGTTGGCTTTGGTAATTATAGTTCCCAAAGCGCTTCCAGTTGATCAGGATTCTTGGTGGACTGCGTCCACACTTATCCCTCTTTTTCAGTCCTTTGAAGACGTGGGTAGAGAGGCTGCAGCGGCGTTTTCAGACTTTATTATGGGTTGGATTTAATCATGTGTGGTGTTGTTGGTATTTCGGGTACTTCGAACGTTAATTTACGACTTTATGATGCACTAACCATGCTGCAGCACAGGGGGCAGGATGCTGCAGGGATCGTCACAGAAGCAGCAGGCGAACTTCATCAGTGCAAAGGTGAGGGGCTAGCGCGAGATGTGTTTCGTCGCAGCCACATGATGCGTCTGGTGGGTGACGTGGGGATCGGGCACGTCCGTTATCCCACAGCCGGCAGTTCAGGTCCTGCATTAGCGCAGCCGTTATATGTCAATTCCCCCTACGGGATTGTTATCGCGCACAATGGCAATCTTACCAATGCTCACGAGCTGCGAGATCAGATATTTAGCCAAGACTTAAGGCACTTAAATACAGATTCGGACTCTGAAGTACTGCTTAATATTTTTGCCCATGAGCTGCAGGCAAGAGGGAAGCTGGAACCTACTAGTGAAGATATTTTCGCTGCAGTGGCTGGGGTGCATGACCGATGTAAAGGTGCCTATGCGGTTGTCGGCCTTATTGCTAACTATGGCTTATTTGCTTTTCGCGATCGCTTCGGGATTCGTCCACTATGCTATGGCAAACGCGAGACCGAAGAGGGAACGGAGTATGCCGTTGTTTCTGAGTCTGTTGTGCTAGATTCTCTTGGGTTTGAATTAATCAAGGACCTAGATCCGGGAGAGGCTTTGTTTGTAGATAAATCCGGGAATATTCACCTTCAGCAGTGCGCTATCGATCGCCAATTGGTGCCCTGTATTTTTGAGCATGTTTATTTTGCGCGCCCCGACTCTCTTATTGATGACATCTCCGTCTATAAATGTAGGTTGAGAATGGGTGAAAAATTAGCTGACAAGATGGTTCGTCTCAATCCAGATCTTGAGATCGATGTGGTCATTCCTATCCCCGATACAAGCAGAGTGTCCGCTCAAGCGCTAGCAGAACGGCTTGGTGTTAAGCTACGCGAAGGCTTTATGAAAAATAGGTATATTGGTCGGACATTTATTATGCCGGGTCAGACACAACGGAAAAAGTCTGTTCGTCAAAAGCTCAATGCTGTAAAACTTGAATTTGCCGGTAAGAACGTTCTTTTAGTCGACGATTCAATCGTTCGGGGGACTACCTCTCAGGAAATTATTCAAATGGCCAGAGATGCCGGCGCCAAAAAGGTATTTATGGCATCGGCAGCACCGGGAGTGAGATACCCCAATGTTTATGGCATTGACATGCCATCAGCCTCTGAATTAATCGCTCATGACCGTACCGACGATGAAGTGGGTCGGCTGATTGGTGCCGACTGGCTTATCTACCAGGATCTAGAGGATCTTGTTGCTTCGGCCTCTGAAGGTAATTCAAGTATCAAGCAGTTTGAGTGCTCGGTATTTAATGGGGAATATATTACAGGTGATATTGATCAGGCTTATTTAGAGCGTATTGATGCACAAAGAAATGATGCGGCAAAACTTGGCGATGATTCGTCAGCTGATACGAAGCAAAGTCAGGGAATTGGTATTCATAATAATGGTGCTAACGTCGTCTAATTAGTCAGTAAAATGTGAGGAATTTATGGTTTCGATGTTATTTGGTGAAAAGTCATTACCAAGCAAAGAGCAGTCTTTGGCGGGCAGGAGTGCCTCGATCGATATCGTCGCTACACATTTGATAACGGGTCAGCCTATGACGCCGCCATTTCAAAGCCATTTGCACAGTGCTTTTTTCGCCATGGGGTGCTTCTGGGGAGCCGAGAGGCGATTTTGGGAGCAGCCAGGTATCCATGCCACGGTGGTAGGTTATGCCGGTGGGCATACGCCTAACCCTACCTACGAAGAGACGTGCTCAGGTTTAACAGGACATACTGAGGTTGTTCAGGTTATCTTCCCTAACCCTACCTACGAAGAGACGTGCTCAGGTTTAACAGGACATACTGAGGTTGTTCAGGTTATCTTCGATTCCAATTCGACCTCTTTTGAGAATCTTCTTACCGTTTTTTGGGAGTCCCACAACCCAACTCAAGGTATGCGCCAGGGTAACGATCTCGGGACTCAGTATCGATCTGCGATTTATTGCAGTAGCCAAGAACAGCTGGATAAGGCCAAGGCATCTGTTATTGATGTTCAGAAAAAGCTAACGGTTTTGGGCTTAGGTTCGGTTACCACGGAAATTCAAATGGCCCCAACGTTTTATTATGCTGAGGATTACCATCAGCAATATCTTGCAAAAAATCCTATGGGCTATTGTGGCCTCAGAGGGACAGGTATTAGCTGCTAATCGGCAAGCTAATAGGTTACTTTTGCCGGATTTATTTATCGCGCTAAAAA